>NPIE01000815.1_pt1 | contig 229216 bp, 182 predicted proteins | sample 8637661 | NCBI WGS metagenome assembly NPIE01 (sample SAMN07420842, study PRJNA396082) | bioreactor metagenome | isolation source: sample BA12 brine-fed electro-methanogenic bioreactor BA | place: Japan: Kochi | collected 2016-12-09
GTCTAATTTTTGGGGTACATCATATTTGCATTGATTGCAAACCCGATTGTGTATGGACTATTGCAATTATTCTACGGAGAAATTGCCTTTTTGAATAGAATGGCAATAACATTTATCATTATACTTTTAGTTATGTCGTTAATTACAATAATAAGACCGCTTAATCAGCCGGTAGTGTTACCAATAAGAAAAGATTTTGATATGAAACCAACTCCTAAGGTGCTTTGGTTGGGGTTAACCATCATAGCCATGGTAATAGCTTTATATATTGTATTCTGGTAAAATAGAGGTAAAGAAGAAGAATAGAAATTTATATACAATTTATTTTACAGATCTTTCCTTTATCTTTCTAGATAAGGATTCTGCATTTTCATGGTATAATTTCTTTAAAACAGGATCACTCAAACCGAGTCCGTACAATGGCCAGTGGTAATTGAATAAATCTATTTCGTAAAAATGTTCATCGAGTGATTCAAGAATTCGAAAAGTTACTTCGTACATATTTTTTTCAAAACCCATATCAGTTCCATAAAACAATCTATCCTGATATTTTTCAAAGAAGGCTTTTGTGTATCGAGGAACGGGAGCCTGCTCAGCATACCTTGCACTAATATCTGCATAAAAGTTTGGATACTTATCGAAAAGTCTTCCGAGTTTTTCTAAGTCGGTATTTAGGTTTGCAAGATGGCAAGCAATAAAAATTGTGTTGGGATGTTTTGCTACTGCGTTTTCCAAGGTCTGTACAACCTCGTCAAGATTTAATCCCTCTTGATTATCCAATCTCCAACTATATGCATTCATTAAGCCGTCGTTGGTTGAATCCATAGCTTCATAAAACCATTGCGGTTCGCCAACGTGAATATTTATATGCATTCCAAGCTCTGCACACTTTTGAAGTAATGGATCCATTCTATTATCATTAATGTGCATTCCGTATGCCGGCGGTTTGCAGTAAAAAAGCCCTTTCCCCTTATCACCAAGTTCTCCGATCCCTCTTGCACCCATTTCATAACAACGTTCCAATTCTTTTACGGCATCGGGACCAAAGCCCGGTTTATCATAGCCCGTGTAATCAAATCCGCACCAAAGTTCAAACCTATCGGCATATTTACCATAGAAAGTAACGAGAGAATCGAATTTTTCTCCATATGCATACGAAAGAACAACTGTTTTTTCTATTCCCGCTTCATCCATATTTTTCACCCATAAATCAAGCTCTTTTTCCGAAGTAACATAAGCATGCGAGTGCATATCAATTACTGGGAACTTTGCTTTTTCTATTTTCGATTTGGGTATATTGTAAATGGTTTGTGGACGGAAATCATTTAATAATAGTTCATCGGGATTTGTTTGTGCAAACAAACTAGCAGTAAGAATGAAAAACAATAATTCGAAAACCTTCATAATGACTCCGGTATTAATTGGCGATAATTACATTGACGCCTGCGTTTCGTAAATTCTTTAACTCTTCTTCGGGTATATTGGAATCTGTAATAACTGTATCTATTCTATCCATTGTTGCAATGTGTGCAAAACTTCTTCGTAAAAACTTGCTTGAGTCGGTAAGAACTATAACTTCTTTTGAGATTTCTATCATTCGCCTATTTAAGTGTGCTTCTTCAATATTGGGTGTAGTAATACCGTAATGCGAGTCTATGCCGTCGACTCCTATAAACAATTTATCGCAGAAGTAATTTTTCAAGCTTGTCTCGGCTATAGGGCCAATTAATGATAAGGATTTGTGACGAAGAAGTCCGCCTAGCATAATTACCTTGGTATCTTCATCGTTTACAAATTGACCTGCTATATTAAGAGCGTTGGTAATTATGGTAAGATTTTTAAAATTCTTTAGTTGTTTAGCAAGTTCTTGCGTAGTTGTGCCGGAATCTATAATAATAGTATCGTTTTCGTTTATTAGTTTGGCAGCTGCTTTTCCGATCGCTTGTTTTTCTTTAAGATAACGTTTAGCTTTTTCGTTAAGCTGATAATCAATAGCCACGCGCTGGGTTCTCATTCCGCCACCGCGGGTTCTAACAAGCAACCCTTTTTCTTCAAGCTGAGCGAGGTCATTTCTTATTGTTACTTCACTTACCCCGAACTGCTCACTTAAATTTATTACTTTAACATGTCCATCCTTTTCAAGAAGCTCAATAATTTTGACTCTTCTTTCGAGGGTAAAATCCTTTTCTTCTAGATTGCCGTTTTGGTTTCCGCTCATTGTTATACCTTGTTTTGAAGGTTTTCGAAAGTTATTATGTAAAAACAAGCTTAATCACAAAATACTAATTATAACTTAAGATAATTTAACAAAACTTGCAACGCAGCTTTCGAAACCTTTCGAAATAATTTATATTAAAAATTATCGCAAGATAAAGAAAGTTCTTGACAAGTAAATACAATATGCATATTTTGAAAACAAAAGAATATAAAACTAATTTCAATAGGTAATCGTGGAAAGTGAATTGTTTTTAACCGAGGATCTAAAAGATTTAGAAAAAAAAGGTGCTTCCTATACAGCTAAAGAAATCTTTGGGCAACCGACCTTATGGGCACAATTATGGAAAACAACTCAAAAACACTTGAGTGATATAAAGTCATTTTTGAACTCAGCATACCAAGAAAAAGACCTTCAAATCATTTTGTCAGGAGCAGGTACTTCAGCATTTATTGGGGATGTGTTGGAAGGTGTATTTCAGAAAAAAATAAAAACCTTTACAAGAGCCGTTGCATCAACTGACTTAATAACTGATCCCGAATTATATTTTTCTGAAGACAAGCCGACATTACTTATTTCTTTTGCTCGGTCGGGTGATAGCCCTGAAAGTGCTGCGGTAGTTAAGTTGGCTAACAAATTTTCTAGAAAAGCATTTCATCTGTTAATAACATGTAATTCTCAAAGTCAACTTGTTAACGCGGCAAAAGAAAGTGAACATTTTACTTATTTAATGCCTGAAGCCGCTAATGATCAGAGCTTGGCCATGACGGGTAGTTTTACATCGATGCTTTTGGCAGGAATACTTATTGCTCATATTAATGAGTTAGATAAAATTGAAAAAGAAATTGAAGAACTGATTAAGTATGGTAAAAGAGTATTAAAATTATATTCGGAAGACCTTAATGCAATTGCAGAATTAGATTTTAACAGGGCTGTGTTTCTTGGTTCGGGAATGATGCGAGGTATAGCGCGTGAGTCTCATTTGAAATTACAGGAACTAACAGACGGTAAGGTTATTTGTAAGCATGATACATTTCTGGGTTTAAGACACGGACCGAAGGCTGTGATAGATGAAAAAACTCTTGTAGTCTATATTCTTTCAAATAATGAATACGTCAATAAGTATGAAATAGATTTAATCAATGATGCAAAGAAAGGAAGAAAAAGTATTTGCTCGTTGGGAATAATGGAAAATCATATCGATGGATTTGAACTCGACAATAAAATTGTTTTTTCTGATAATCAAACAAAAATTAGTGAAGAACTATTGGCGGTAGTTTCCGTGTTACCCGCACAATTGATCGGTTTTTATAAATCTCTAAATCTTGGATTGAAACCGGACAGACCTTCGGACAGCGGAATGATTCATCGAGTTGTGCAGGGAGTTAAAATTTATCCTTATCCTGTCAATGGAAAAGATGGTAAATGACAATTACCGAAAACAAAATATTATCTGTTGTTAAAGAGCACAAGAAGGGGAGAAGTATTGGAATCCCTTCGATTTGTTCGGCTAACGATTATGTGATAAAAGCTGCGTTAAGATTTGCAGCAGAGAAAAATACTTCCGTCTTAATCGAATCGACTTCCAACCAGGTAGATCAGTTTGGTGGTTATACCGGTTTAACACCTGAAGACTTTAAAAGTAATGTTTACCAACTCGCTCGTGAAGTAAATTTTCCATCCGAAAATATAATTCTTGGAGGAGATCATCTCGGACCGAATGTATGGCAAAGCGAAGATTCAGAAAGCGCGTTAAAAAAAGCCGAAGACCAAATAACAGCTTATCTAAAAGCAGGCTATACTAAAATTCATCTTGATACAAGCATGAAATGTGCTGATGACGGTAATTTCGACGAACCTCTGGAAACTGAAAAAGTTGCTGAACGAGCGGCTCGTCTATGCAAAGTTGCCGAGAAAACATTTCAAGAAAACAGCAATGGTGAACAACCTGTCTATATTATAGGCAGCGACGTTCCACCACCGGGAGGAGCAAAACTCGGGCATAACCAAATTAAAATTACAACTCCCGAAGAAGTTCAAAAAACCATTGATTTGACTAAAGAAAAATTTGAAAAAGAAGGTTTGCAAGATGCTTGGCAGAGAGTAATTGCCGTGGTTGTGCAGCCGGGAGTCGAATTCAGTGACGAAGAAGTTTTTGAATATAAACACGATAAAGCTGAAAATCTAATTAATAAAATTAGAGAGTTTGATAATATAGTATATGAGGCACACTCCACCGATTATCAATTAAAAACAGATTTAAAACAAATGGTTAAGGATCATTTTGTAATACTTAAAGTTGGTCCTTGGCTCACTTACGCTATGCGCGAAGCTATTTTCATATTGGCAATAATTGAAGAAGAACTTCTTGCTAAGAAAAAAGAATTTATAATCTCAAATCTTATTCAAATTTTAGATGCTGCTATGATTGATTCTCCGAAGTATTGGCAAAAGTATTTCAAAGGGAGTGAGTCGGACATTTATCTTGCAAGAAAATATAGTTACAGCGATAGAATAAGATACTATTGGACAAATGAAAATGTTAAGAGATCTTTACAAGTATTAATTGAGAATCTTAAGAAAATTAGAATACCGAATACGTTATTAAGCAATTATTTGCCCGAAGAATATGAAGCCATTAGGCTCGGTAAAATTACAAACGACCCTGAAGAATTTATATATAGAAGAATAAGGAAAGTACTCAAAATTTATCACTATGCTACAAACGGAGAAGTTTAATGAAATTTAAGCCTTGGTTGATTTACGCTATTATTACAACAGTTTTTTGGGGAGTATGGGGCGCATTGATTGAAATTCCCGAAAAAGCTGGTTTCCCGGCAACACTGGGATATTCGGTTTGGGCTCTCACAATGATACCGCCTGCCTTGGTTGCTCTTAAAATAATTAATTGGAAATTAGAACATGACAAGAAATCCATCCTCCTTGGATGTCTAATAGGGTTTACCGGTGCGGGCGGGCAGTTGATTTTATTCCAAGCTCTCAGAACGGGACCGGCTTACTTGGTTTTCCCCTTTATCTCGCTATCACCTGTAATTACAATCTTATTATCATACTTCTTCTTAAAAGAAAGAGCTTCGAAAAGAGGATGGCTTGGTATTGCCCTTGCTCTGATTGCGATTCCTTTATTATCATATCAATCTCCCTCAAGCGGAGAAACCACCGATTACTTGTGGATAATACTTTCTTTATTGGTTTTTCTTGCTTGGGGTGTTCAGGCTTATATAATGCGTTTTGCTAATCAATCTATGAAAGCCGAAAGTATCTTCTTTTATATGATGTTAACGGGAATTCTGCTTATTCCTTTTGCAGTTCTTATGACGGATTTTTCACAAGAGATAAATTGGGGATTTAAAGGCCCCTACTTAACGGCAATTATACAAATATTAAATGCTGTCGGTGCATTAATGATTGTTTATGCATTTAGATATGGGAAGGCGATTGTTGTTAGTCCCTTGACAAATGCAGTGGCGCCTGTCATAACAATTATAATTTCATTGTCTATTTACCAAGTTATACCTCACCCGGTAATTATAACAGGTATGTTCTTAGCGCTCGTTTCTATTTTCCTTTTGGCCATTGACGATAGCGGCGAAGAACCGGCAACAGAAATGCTAACTAACGAGTAACGGAATGAATAAAGAATTTGATGTTATAGTAGTTGGCGAACTTAATGTTGATTTGATTCTAAATCAGATTGAATCATTTCCTGAAATGGGTAAAGAAAAATTAGCACATGCAATGACACTTACCCTGGGAAGTTCATCTGCAATTTTTGCGAGTAATCTCTCATCACTTGGTGCTAAAGTCTCTTTTATCGGAAAGATTGGTGAAGATTCATTTGGTGATCTTATTTTGGATAGCCTTAGAACAAAAAAAGTTGATACATCAATGATTCTTAAATCGGGTAAGCTTAATTCAGGAGTAACTATTGTTCTAAACTATGGCGAAAACCGGGCTATGGTTACTTATCAAGGCGCTATGAATGAACTAACTTTTGCAGATATAAATTCGGACAACTTAAAGAAAGCTAAGCACCTTCATTTTTCTTCTTACTATTTACAACCGGGAATGAGAACTGATATAGAAAAACTGTTCAAACTCGCAAAAGAACACGGTCTAACAACATCTTTCGATATGCAATGGGATCCTGAAGAAAAATGGGAACTAAATTATAAAGAAGTCCTTCCTTACGTGGATATCTTTTTACCGAATGAAGAAGAAATAAAGAATTTAACAGATACCGATAACGTTGATAAAGCATTAGAGGGACTCAAAGATTATGCAAATTTAGTTTGTGTTAAGATGGGAAGTAAAGGTTCCCTCCTTCACACGAAAGATGAAAAAATTTATAAAGAAGCTTTTGTGAATGAAAACGTTGTCGATGCAGTCGGTGCGGGTGATAGTTTTAATGCAGGATTCATTTACAAATTTATTGAAGGCGCAGATTTAAGTATCTGCCAAGAATTCGGGAATCTTATGGGAGCGGTAAACACTACTGAAGCAGGGGGTACATCTGCTTTTAAAGATTATGATCATGTAATAAAAATAGCAAAAAATAAATTTGGCTATTCTGAATAAAATGAATCTGAAAGAAAAATATTCACAGATCGTAAAGGTTAATGAAGCAATTATTGCTGCGAACTTTTACAATTTGGAAACATTAAAAGGTTTATTACTTGCTGCAAACGAAATAAACTCACCAATTATTCTTCAACTTTCTGAAAGTTCAATTAATTATATGGGCTTAAAAACAGCGGCCAATATGGCAAAAGCAGCACTTAAGGAATATGGTGTAGAGGGCTGGTTGCATTTGGATCATGGAAATTCACTCGAGTTGGTAAAAAAATGTTTAGATGCTGGGTTTGATTCGGTAATGATTGATGCAAGTGAACATAGTTTTAATAAGAATATTGAACTTACAAACAGAGTCGTAAAACTGGCAGAAAGTTATAATGTGCCTGTAGAAGCAGAACTTGGTTACATAGCAAAATTAGGTCAAGAGCATAATGTTAAAGATAAATATACTAAAGCTGAAGAAGCAGAATCATTTGTTAAAAATACAAACGTAGACGCACTAGCCATAGCAATCGGAACAGCTCATGGTTTTTATAAAGAAACTCCAAAATTAGACTTTGATAGAATCGCAGAAATTAGAAAAAGTATTCCTAACACTGTTCTCGTTTTACATGGATCATCAGGAATTCATCATTCAGAATTAAAGAAAGCAATAAGTCTTGGCGTCAACAAAATAAATGTAGCTACTGAATTTAAAGATTTGTTCATGAAATCTTTGAAGGGAATATTGAATTCAACAAACAATATAGATTTAAGGCAAACTTTTCCTAAAGCAATTAATGATGTGAAAGAATTAGCAATTAGGAAATTAGAATTAACTAAAAGATAAAAAGGGAAGAATGGTTTATCCCAAACTAAAGATTGTCTATTTGCTTGTAGTATTTTACTTGTTCAGCTCCAATCTAAACTCTCAAGAGAATTGGACTCACAAGGCAAGAATTGGCGGATATCCTCTTTCAATTGAAAAGGTTGATTCAATCATTGCTAATGCACAATCTTCTAATGTTTTCGGTATCGAAACAGACAATGATATCACCGGAAGATATGACAGCTTTTTAGATCCCACAGAAAAATTAGAAGCAATAAAGAAAGTAACAGATGCTGCTCATGCGGTCGGCAACCATACATTTGTTTACATAGCCGGACTCGAATGCATTACCGAAAAAGCAGATGAGAAAGATTACAGTTTTTATAAAGATCATCCTGATTGGGTACAGAGAGATATAAACGACAGGCCCGCAATTTTTGAATCCGATGATGCTTTCTGGATCGACGAAGGGGAAGAAGATGTATGGATTTCACCATATGCTAAGGAGTGGCGTGAAATTTATATGCAAAGAGTGCGCGAAATTGCCGCAACCGGTATAGATGGAATTTATGTAGATATACCTTATTGGATGACGCACTTTGACGGCTGGACTGAAACTTGGGCAAGCTTTGATGATTATACGGTTCGAGCATTCAAGGAAGAAACCGGTATTGATGCTAAAACTGAAATTGATTTGGGAAATTATGAAGATCAGAATTTTTTAAAGTGGATCGACTTTAGAATTAAAACGTTGACCGAATTTATGAAAGAAATTGATGAAAATGTAAAAGCTGTTAATCCTAATGCAAAAACAATCGCTGAAATTTATCCCGGTTTGGGAAGTGATGCTGTTATTGTTGGAGCAGATGTTTATCAAATGTATGAAGTTGTAGATGCGATAGCTCATGAGTACAGTGAAGGTGAATATTATGCAGCAGATAGAGCCCCTTCGGATTGGTTCAAGTATATGATCGGGATGCATACATTTAGGGCGTTTGCCGGAGATAAAGCTTCGTGGATGCTCAGTTATTCATGGTATGATAATGACAATGTAAAACCTGCCGAATCAATGAAAAGTATGTTTGTTTCTCAATTATTTGCTGGAACAAATTCTTGGGATACAGAGGGCTACATAATGTCTTCTTCTAATGATATTGATACGAGGACCGACGTTTATAACTGGATTGATAAACATGAAGACCATTTTTATTCAAACAGAAAACCATTTAATCCGATTGGGGTTTATTTCTCGCCAGCTACAAGAAATCTTCATCCCGATGAATTCATAGAAAGCTATTGGGGTATTACTCAGTTACTAATTAACAATCATTTAGAGTTTGAGATTGTTACTCCCCGAAGTCTGGCAGATTTTAAAGGCACTATTCTAATATTAGATAATGTTAAAAAAGTTAGTGAAGATGAGCAAAGAGAATTTGAAAAATTATCAGCCGATGGAGTAAAGTTTATTTTATCCGGTGACACACAAGAATTAAATCTGGATGATTCGATTTTATTAAAAGAAAGCCCTGGGAAAAAATACAATGCTCTGCTTGCCGAAGAATTAAATAATTATTTCAATGGAAAATCGGAAGCTGAAAAAATCAAAAAATACAAAAGCCAATTTAAAAAATTACTCGATTCATTATCACAAAATGTAAACAGCATTAAAATTAATGCTCCACTTGAAGTCTTTGCAAGTACTTCGGTGGTGAATAACAAACCGCATATTTACTTCACAAATATCTCAGGTATTTGTGAAAGCTGTGGTGATAATAAAATAAATATAAGTAATGTGATTATTGAGTTTGATAAATCGCTGAATTATTTAAAAATATATTCACTGCCTTTTATGGGTGAAGTTACAGAACTAACCCTTGAACAAAAAGAAGGCAGAATGATTTGTAAAATTCCTACAATTAATCGCGGAACAGTAATTTGGTTAGAATAATGAAAATCCCGAACAGAAAAATATTAAAATATTTTTTAATCGCAGTATTATTTGTAATAGGTTGTAATCAAAATATTGCACAGACAACAATTAACTACGAACCAACTACCGAAATATTTTTTAATCCAGAGAGAGGGTTTTCAGCAGCTAGAAGTTCTTCGCTTACAAAGTATTTTATAGATAATATCAAATCTCAAAACGTTTCGGTTATTCAAAGAATTTATACGATTCCTCAGTTTAATGACAAAGAATTATCACAAGATTTTCTCAATTCTGTAGTACAAGATTTTAATACAGCTAGAGAAAACGGGGTTAAACTTGTGCTAAGATTTTCATATACGAATAATCAAAACGGAGAAGATGCACCTCTTGATATTATTCTTCGACACATTGAACAACTCAAGCCTCTATTCCAAGAACACTTTGATGTTATCGCTTATGTAGAAGCGGGATTTATTGGCGCGTGGGGAGAGTGGTATTACTCGTCAAACAATTTAAACAACACTGAAGATAGACGTACTGTTCTGTTTGCTCTATTAGACGCTCTACCAAAAGACAGATGTGTTGTCATAAGAACACCGGATTATAAAAGGAAAATATTTGAGGATGATAGTCCTTTAACTATTGAAGAAGCTTATACAGGAACTCATATTTCAAGAACAGGCGCTCATAACGATTGCTTTTTAGCTAATGAAACTGATTATGGAACATATGTTTGGAACGATATTGAAGGTGATAAAGATTATTTGAATCAAGATAACATGTTTGTTCCCCAAGGAGGCGAAACATGTTGTGATTGTGGGTTTGCCGGTTGTGATAACGCTTTGGAGGATTTAGCCAGAATGCATTGGTCGGTTTTAAATAAAGATTATCATCCGGACGTATTAGATCGGTGGGAAAATGAAGGTTGTATGGATGAAGTTAAGAGAAGACTTGGTTATAGATTCGAGTTAATTAATGCGGTTATTTCCGACGGTATTAAACCGGGCGGTATTTTCAATCTTAATTTCACAATATATAATGATGGATTTGCCAGTCCTTACAACCCCAGAAATCTTGAAGTTGTTATTGAGAACTCTGCGACAGGAGAAAAGTATAGATTACTTACTAATGAAGACCCACGTTTTTGGTTCTCCGGGGACACAACACAAGTTGAGGTGATAGGAGGAATTCCTCAAGACTTGCCCGAAGGAAATTACAAAGCTTATCTCTTTTTGCCTGACCCTATTGATTCACTTCACGACAAGCCTGACTATGCAATCAGATTAGCAAATAAAGATGTTTGGGTAGATTCACTTGGATTTAATTCTCTCTCACATTCAATCTTAATTTCCAACGAAATAAGCGGTGAAGATTATTCCGGTGAAAACTATTTCACTTTTTATGAACCCGGTCATCAAGGTGGAAATCAGTCGATTATTATAGATGGTTTGTTTGAAGATTGGGATGACGTCCCGCAGATTGATATTGCACCGAATGAAGAGGACAGTAATGACACTGAATATGCTTCAGCTGATTTGGTTGATCTTTGGGTAACTGATGATGAGGATGGATTGTTTTTTAGTTTTAGTCTTGCAGGTCAATATAACAGTAATTTTTTCTATCACATCTTTATTGATGCCGATAATGATACCTCAACGGGATTTCATTCGGGCGGTAGTTATGCCGGCATTGATCTAATGATAGAGAATGAAAGTCTCTGGTTATACACAGGTACAAATGGTGAATGGTCATGGAGCAGCGACGGGCAAGTAGCTTCAGCAGTAGATGTATCAACAAACAAAAGAGTTGAAGTAGCTTTAGATAAAACAAAACTTGGAGCAAATGGTAAAACTATAGGCATACTTTTCAATGTAAACGACAATGATGAAACTGTTTTAGACGACTACGCACCGGACAATTATCAAAATGTTTCATATGAATATGACTTTAAAATAACAAATATCAACAATATCACAGACCAGGTACCGAAAGAAGCAGAAATAATAGAAGTATATCCAAATCCTTTTAACGGACTGGTCAATATTAAATTCACTATTAATCCGGCTTCAATAAAAAAAAGTACCATTTATAATGTTGTGGGTCAAAAAATAACTGAATTCAAAGAAGAGGAATATAGAAATAATGCTATTACTTGGGAGACCAATTATAGTGTTAGCAGTGGAATTTATTTTTTTGTGGTTATAACGGAAAGAAAAGTTTATTCTAAAAAACTGATACTAATAAAATAATTTAACTCAACAATACCAAGGGAGGAAGCATGAAAAAGCTATTAACCATTTTTAGTTTTTTGTTATTACTTATTGGTCATTCTCAAGCCCAAATAGTAATTGACGGAGATATGCTGGATTGGGTAGGAATAGACTATTTAGATCAAGCACCTGCTGAAGAGGCAGTCGGTGAAATCCCCGAATATCCAGACTTTGATCTAAAGCATTTGTACATAACACATGATACATCTAATGTTTATGTGAAAATTGACTTAGCTGACGGAGCTAGTTTTAATAACTTCTTTAATTATACCAACCCGCCGGTTTTTGAATTTTATATGGATACTGAAATTGCCGACACTAATGGGTTCGATTGGGGTTGGTGGAATATTGCAATGAACTACTATATTGATCTCGCTCCAACTTTAAATCCAGATTCAACTGAAAAAAGAGGATTCCTTTATAAGTATAACGGTAAAAGGATGCCTACCTATGTTGAAGGTGAATTTCAATTTATAACAGAAGTTCCCTTGGCAATTAATGATGACGGCAATTCACTGGAGTTTTCTATTCCTCGCGATTCAGTAAACTTTGGTTCGGAATTCAGACCCTGGGTCTATTCAGTTGCTGATTTTCAATGGGAAGCTGGTGCAGATCAGTTGCCTGGGGCTGCAGATGAATATATGTTGAAATATGATTTTTGGTACGGTGGTTCTGTTTATCAACATATCGGTCCACAAATAGTAAGTGAAATAACAATAGACGGAGATTTACTTGATTGGGCTACTGCAGGAATTCAACCGGCAGACCAAGGTGTGATCGCTGAAGAACTCGGTGATATGGCAACCGGCCCCGAGTTTGATGTTCAAGATCTTTATGTAACAAGTGATTCTACATATTTATACGTTAGAATCGATATTGATCCTTCTGCAACTTTTGCAGGTATGTATAACAATTATGAAAACAGTCCGGCTTTCCAATTAATGCTTGATGTTGCTTGGGGAGATACCACTGGTTTAGGTTATGGAGGTTTCTGGAGATTACCGGTTGACTACATGATTGATTTAAGTGCCGCTTTGCATCCTGATTCTACAGGAAATGAAGTACCTGTTTATAAGTATGTAGCTGATTGGATGGGAGCTTTTGAAGAGTTTGCTCCTATTGAAGGTGTTACAGCACAGTTCGCAAAGAATGATGAAGACAATGTTGTTGAAATTGCTATTCCAAGAACCGGTATTAATGCGGATACAGATGTTAGACCGTGGTTATATGTTGTTGGTGATGAAAATTGGGATAATGAAGAATATGTTCCTAATACTGTTGTTGAAGGTTATGATCAAAGCGGTATTTACTATGCACTGAATTATAACTTCATTAACGGGGTAACAGCACATCGTTTGGGAGATAATTCATTAGTTACTTCGGTAGAAGAAAACTACAAGAATCAATCCTTAACAAAAGGATTCGGTCTTGTTAGCAATTACCCCAACCCTTTTAACCCAAGCACAAAAATAGTATTCACACTCCCTCAGCAAGATGTTGTTGACGTAACGGTTTTTGATGTTTTAGGAAGGAAGGTTGCTACATTGGTTAATAATCAAGTAATGCAGTCAGGTCAAAAAACTGTTGAGTGGAATGGTACTGATAACAGAGGGAATCAATTATCAAGTGGAATTTATATCTATCAAATTAAATCATCTCAGTATCAAGTCAACAAAAAAATGATGATGCTTAAGTAAAAAATATACAATGCAGGTATGCTACAAACCGTACCTGCATTAATTTTTAACCTGCAAGGTTAGTAGGTGCAAATTTTTTGAATGGTGTAAAAATGAATAAAAGTCGAAATAAAACTTTGTGGCTGATTACATTATCAATATTTTTTATTACCTCGTGCATTGACGAAAGAATGCCGCCTGAACCTGTTGAAATAAATAGACCCGAATTTGTAAAATTTGATCCCGTGGATGGGGATGGTTTAAATGTTTCTTTAAATAGCACAATACAAGCCCACTTTAACGAACAAATGGATTTAAATACTTTCCCAGGCAATTTTATTGTTGAAGGAATAAGTGGAGAAATTAAAGGAACATTTTCTTACGGAGCAAGCGATACAATCGTTGTCTATTCGCCCTTGACTAATTATCAAGAAGCAGAGGTTTATACAGTTACTATATCGGGTGCAGTGAAGGATATTAATGGAAATTCTTGGATATCCCCTGTTGAAGATGAAGTAACTAATTCAACGTGGTTCTTTACTCAAGGTCAATATTCCAATCAAGGCTTCCCTTATGTTTTTGTACGGGATAAAACTAGCAAAAACCAAATCTACAGAACAGGTAACCTAAATTCATATATTGATGATATTATACTTCCTGGAGAAGAAGACTATCAAGTTTCGTCAATTGGTGTTGATCCGGTTGCAGATTTCTTATACGTAGTTAATTTAAAAATAAGCGGCGGGATAGTTTCTGTTGTTGATCCCTCATCATTTCAACTGGTAAGCCAAACAAATGTTGGTTTTGGTCCAACAAGTATTTCTTTCAGCGATGATAAGGGTTATGTTTCTTGTCCGTCTTCAAATTCTTTTTCGGTTATAGATTTAAATAGCCAATCAACTGAAACAAATTATGAATTTTCTGATGGCTTCAAACCTAAAGACGCTGTTTATAGCACTTTAACAAACAAGATATATTTTTACAATTCTGGTAACACAACATTAAAAGTAGTTAATGCCGATAATTATGATGATTCATACGTAGTAGAAACAGACATAAACTCGAAGCCTATCGATATCGAGATAACAGAGGACGGAAGATACATTTATCTCATTGAAACGAGTTCAAGTGAAGTAGCAGTTTTTGATGTTCAAACGGAAACTGTTTCTACTCTTATCGATTTTGGGTATCAATACAATACCGACGGTGTGATGGGAACAGATCACTATTATCTCGCTTATTACAGGGGAACCGGCGGACAAGATGTAGGTGGAGTCTTAAAAATCGAAATTGCTTCGAATTCTATTACTCAACATCTTCAGTGGCCTTTCCAAGTTGATCAAATGAAACTCACTGCAGCAGAAGAATTGATTTATGCTGTAACTCCAGTAGATTCTACAGTGCGGGTAATTGAAACGAAGACATTAAAAAACATTACAAGTGCTAAGGTGAATGGAAGCCTTAAATTTGTAGCCGTTACAGGCAAAAACTATTAAGAGGTTTATAAAAAAATCGGTGCTGTTATGAAGAAATATATTTTATTGATTTTAAGCGGTATGTTACTTTTTTTCGGTTCGATAACTGCTCAAACTGGCGGCAAGTTAGTTGGTAAAGTGACAGACTCTGAAACTGGCGACCCTTTAGCCGGATGTAATATTATTATTGAAGACTTAGTCATTGGTGGCGCTGCAGATATGGATGGTGAATATAGTGTGTTAAACATACCGGCAGGTACTTATAACGTAAGGGTACAGATGGTCGGTTATCAAACCAAAGTAATAGAGGATGTAAAAATTGTATCGGGGTTAACCGTTACCTTAAACGTTGAGCTTGCTCCTGAGGCAGTACAAATGGGAGAAGTTCAAGTTACCTCTTACAAAATACCTCCGGTACAAAAAGATTTAACCAGCAAAATACAAGCGCGAACAGCCGAAGAAATCGCACGAACCCCTCTTAATTCGGTAAAGGATATTTTAACACAACAAGCCGGTGTGATAAGACAGATAAGAACCCAGCCGGTATCGAGTTTACCTGTCTTCGGTCAATTCGCAACTGTACCTTCCGATGGACTTCATTTTAGAGGTGGAAGAGAAAATGAAACTGCTTATCTATTAGATGGGATAAATGTTGCCGATGCTATCTGGGGCGATTTTAATATTGACCAGCTTGGTGAACTCCTCCTCAGTTCTATCGAAACATTTACAGGAACTTTCACACCACAATATGGCGAAGCAATGTCTGGAGTTGTTCGTATTTCGAGTGTTGATCAAGTTACTACAAGACCCAAGTTTGCTTTAAAAGCTTATACCGATAATCATGGAATGGATGCTGCTTCACATAACACTAATAGTTATGAGTTTTTCTTATCATCCGCATTACCTTTTTACGATAAGCTTGGTATTGTTTATTCACACAGAACCTATACTACCGACGGCTATATATATGGTTATATCTACCCGGAATATGTGAATAGCGAGGGAACCGATAAAAGCGGAACTCCTGAGAAAGTACCAATGCAGTATAACGATAATCAATTCGATTTTGCTAAAATAATGTGGCGTCCTTCGGAAAAATTTAGAATTTCATTGGGAGGTTTTGTTTCTAAATCAAACCGGGGCGTCTATAATCATTACTTTAAATACAATCCCTATGGCACGCCAAGAGTTCAACTTGATGATAACCTTGTTTACCTAAAAGTAAATTACCTCATAAACTCGAACAGTTATCTAAATGTTTCTCTCGCAAACTATGAAAGAGGATATGTATCAAGAGTACATGATAATTTTGAAGATTATGCGGTTGTGCCGCAAAATGGTTCGGCAGAATTTTCGATTTCGGGAGAAGACTGGGTTTACTTTGACACGTACTTTAACAGAAAAGAAGCGACCTTAGATTACGTTTGGCAGATCAATAATATCCATAGTCTTTCTGTCGGCAGTACAATTCAATTAATGCAAACAAATTTGACAAGGAGTAATCCCGACGGTGGAATCGCTTTGGAAAAATATGCTTATGATCCTTATCAAATAGGCGGTTATATAAATGAAAAAATGGAATTTGAAGATATGGGCATGATAATAAATCTTGGTGCCCGTTTTGATTACATTAATACTAACCGTAAAGTTCTGAAGGATTTAAAAAGTATCTCCGAATCAGATGCACCCCTTAAAGAAGAAGATGGAATTTTTTATATCACCCCAAGATTGGGTATAAGTTTTCCCATAGCAGAAAAAGCCGCAATTAGATTTGGTTATGGTCACTATTATCAATTCCCTAATTATTACAAAGTATTTCAAGGAACATATCAAGTTGCTGCAAGCGGTGAGTATAGGCCCAATCCACAACTGGAAAATACACCGATTGCGGATATTGATATCCAACCCGAAAAAACTGTCAACTACGAATTCGGTTTGCAAACAGTTCTTAGTGATGTTGTATCAATGGATGTGACAGCTTTTTATAGGAAGACAAGTAATCTTGTTGGTGTTTTGTTAAATGAAACTTACGAAGGGAAAAGATTCCAAGTAATGGGTAATATAGATTATGCTACCGTAAAAGGAATTGAAATTTCACTTAAGAAACATTTCTCAGATAACTTTTCTGCATTCCTTAATTATACTTTATCTCAAACTTTGGTTAGTACTTCAATTCTCTTTGAGAGACCGACTGATGAATCGAGAACTTTTCCTGCTAATTGGGATCAACCCCATGTATTACAGGGGAATATTTATTATGAAATGGATAACGGGTTTGGGTTCTCTTTATATGGAAGCATTTCATCCGGATTTCCATATACACAATCCACTTTTGATCCTAACGGTGAAAGATCACCGTCTATACACCAGCTTGATCTTAACTTGTTCAAAAATTTCGAATTGTTCGGATTTAAACAACAAGTTTTTGTGCAAATACAAAATCTTACAAATGATAGAAATGTATGGTGGGTTTATGCTGATTCTGGTATAGCCGGTGAGGATGCTAATGAAGCGACTTCGTATGATTATACTAATAACCCGAGCATGTACGGTCCTGGCAGAACTATTCAGTTTGGAATAAAATTGTCTAATTAATATGAAACACAATCTTAATATGTCAATAAACAAAAAAACAATAACGACAAGTATTCTATTAGTATTCTGTTTCTTTTCAACACATTTTGGACAAAACAGAAATCCAATGGATTGGAAAAGATGGAATACTTTAGATATCAATAAGATTGCAACAATGTTTAGTAACAGCGGTTTGATGACCGACGGTAATAATCAAAATGCTAATCTTGCAAGAGTACCAGCTTTTGAGTATCCGCAAGGAAGCGGAAAACAATACGGTACTTGTCTTGCAATAGTTGTTGGCGCACCTGTCGATCAAGATCCTGAAGTTGTTGGCGGAGTTAATCCCAATAAGTATCCGTACCTTGATGGAACGATGGATGAAGGTGCAGCCGACTTTTGGAATGAGGAGCATTTTGCACCGTATCCGGAATTTGTTAATCCAACGGTTGCATCCATCAGTACAGACCCTAATTCATGGCCATCAGCTTGGCCTCAATCCATTCCAAATTATTATTATACTGACGGTATAAGTGAACAAACTACAACTAACAATTCATTACCGCAGATGGATATTAAACTTGACCCTGAAACTGGTTGGCCTGGCTTTGGACCGAACGGTGAAACTTTATCGGATCAAGAAACATTCAGTGTAATGTATAGTTGGGGTGGTACTGACCAAATTGGAGCGGCAAATAGCGAAACCCGCTGGCTTAGGACTCAATTAATCATGAGAAGTATGGCTTGGGAAGGATCACTCTATGAAGACTTCATAGTTTGGATTTTTATCATACGTAATCCCACAACCAAACCGATAAACGATCTGGCAATGGGTATCCATGCCGATTTCGGGTTCTTCCCTTCGTTTATTCCCGGAATAAATTATGATGCCGATAGACATTATTATGATCCGAGTTTACAGCTTGCTTACGGATGGGATGATAATGATTATGAAGAAAGTCCAATTGGCGGTGGAAGTATTAGCGGAGAAGATATTGCTTGGGGTGGTGTTGTTGCATTAAAGATGCCTGGTGGAGATGGTAAAGTTAAAACTTATGATGCCTCACATTTTTGGGAAGGACAAACTTCCAACATCGGAAGTGGCGGTGATCCTGAAATGTATTATAAGTGGAATTTGCTTAATCAAAATGATCCTCAAGATAGCGATGGCGATGGAATTGATGATGATTTTGATGGAAACGGTATACCTGATGTACAGGATGGTGGTCTAAATTATTATGTGGGTTCAGGCGCAGATGGTCTTCAAATTCTAGGATCAAACCAATTTACTTTACAACCGGGTGAAACAGATACATTAATCTTCGCTTCCGTTTTCGGTACAACAGAAGAAGACTTAAAATCAAATGCACAAAACGCAATTTCTCTCTATCTTAATAATTGGAAAACAGTTAAAGCTCCTCCGGCTCCTATAGTTGAAGCTTTTGTTGATGATAGAAGAGTCGTTCTTGTTTGGGGTACCGAAAGTGAAGATGATGAGCAATTTGAAGGCTATAAAATATATAGATCTCAGGATAACGGACAAACATGGGGTACGGAAAGTTTCAGCGATTTTCAAGGTGGTACACATTATGTTCCTTTAGCGCAGTTCGATAAAGAAAACGGTGTAAAAGGTTATTATGAAACCCTGCCTGAATATGCATGGTTTTATTTAGGTAATGATACGTGGAATCCGTTAAGATTTGCTGTTGAGAATAATACCACTGAAGGCTTCGATTTAGGACATAAATTGCAGCACTTCAATAACGGCGATACAGTTAATGTTTATGTTGATACAGATGTACTGAACGGTATTGATTATAAATATTACATCGCAGCTTATGATTCCGGCAACGGGATTATTGGTCCACTTGAGAATACAGCCGCTTCAAAAGTTGAAGAAGTAAATAACACCGTTCAGGTTAGACCGGAAGTACCTATTGCTACTGAATCATTAAATCAAGTAAAAGTAGTTCCCAACCCATACCGTGTTACTACAATTAGGGAAACCGGCTGGAATGAACATGCAATTCAATTTACTGGACTTCCCGTTTCTGCCACAATAAGAATTTTTAATTCAAGTGGTGAATTGGTAAAAACAATTTATAAAGAAAGCAACTCAAGTATTGCAGAATGGACTTTAATGAATGAATATGATCAACAAGTGGCTGCGGGAGTTTATTTCTATTACATAGATTCTCCAATAGGTAAAACAACAGGAAAATTTTTCGTAATTCTATAATAGGGTTAGCTGTTATGAAATATTTGAACAAAAAAAATAAAAAGAAAACCGTACTGCAAAAGTATATTGCAAGTCTATTAATGGTGTTTCTTTTAACGTTGCCGAATATATCAGCACAAGAAGTTGATTATTCCGGAACATCTGCAGCAAATTTTTTAAAAATTGGTGTTGGTGCACGCTCAATGGCGATGGGAGATGCGGCAACTGCTTCGGTAAATACGGCTGAAGCTATGTATTGGAATGTTGCGGCATTATCACGAATTGAAAAGCCATTTGCTGTTACTTTATCTACAATGGATTGGTTGGTCGATACCCGCAACTCATACGTTGCGGCTGCAATTCGTTTGGAAGATATAGGCACAGTTGGTATCGATCTTCAATATCTTGATTATGGTCAAATTGAAGAGACAACTGTTTACGATCAAGACGGAACTGGGCGTTACTTTTCAGCCAGCGATATGGCAATCGGTATTGCTTATTCAAGAAAGCTGACCGATAGGTTTGCCTTCGGAATAAAATTCAAATATATAAACGAAACTCTGGCAAATACTTCAGCTGATGCATTTGCCGTTGATGTTGGGGCTGTTTTTACAACATCATTTTTCGATAACAATTTACGTCTTGCTGCTTCACTTTCTAATTTCGGTTCGAAGATGCAGTTTTCAGGCAGAGACCTTTCCGTAACGTATACCGTGCCAGATAACCCGAGCAATAAACAAATACCGGCTAACCTTACAACAATTAAGTGGGATATTCCTTTGCTGTTCAGATTCGGGGTATCAAATTATTTTGTACAGAATGATAACTGGTCATTGCTTGTAGCTTATGATATCCTCGACAGCAGAGACTACGATGTTCGGCATAACCTTGGTGCGGAAATAGGCATAACAAATTTATTTTTTGTAAGGGGTGGTTATAAGTTTAATTATGATCAAGTTGATTATACAGTAGGGATGGGAATTGATTTCTCGAGCCTTCTGAACTATGGTGTTAAACTTGATTACGTCTATTTGGATTACGGAGATTTTAAAGGACTGAACCAATTCACGCTAAATATTAATATGTAATTTCTCCGGGGATGAGACAATGCGAAGAATTAAATTTCTATTTCTAATACTTGTGATACTCACTTTTACATTTGCACAGAATAATCCGATGGACTATCAAAGATGGAATGTTTTTGATATTAACAAGATTAGAACAGAATTCAACAATACAGGTTTACTATGCAACGGAAACCAACAATCGACTGCTTTAGCTAGAGAACCAGCCTTTGAGTATCCTGCCGGAAGCGGATTAAGTTGGGGAACAGGTGTTGGTGTTCTTGTTGGTGCCCCAATTGATCAGGAAGAAGGGGCAGTTGGAGGCTGGCCGAATCCAGATGATGATTATGAATATTTTTGTGATGCAACTTTGGATGAAGGTCCGGCTGCTTTTTGGGATGAAGAACACTTTTTCCCTTACCCAGAATTTGTCAACGGTAATTATGCTTTATTAAGTACCGATCAATCAACTTGGCCTGCTCAATGGCCTGGTAATTACCCGGTGTTGAACGATCCTATAAAATATGATTCTGAAACAGGCTGGCCGGGTTTCGGACCGAATGGCGAACAATTAGCTGATCAAGAAACATTTTCAGTTGTTGAAGCTTGGGGTGGAACAGATTATTTAACATCTGCAACTCCTTATCCTACATTCTTGAAAACTCAGATGATTGTCAGGGGAATGGCTTGGGAAGGAACTCTATACGAAGATTTCATTGTATGGGTTTATGTTGTACGTAATATTGGAACAGCACCTATTAAAGATATGAGAATGGCTATACACGCCGACTTTAGTTTTATTCCGCAATTTTATCCTGGTATCGGTTTTGATAACGATCGTCATTATTATGATCCTAGTCTTCAACTTGCATATGGAACAGATGACGACGGATATGAAGAATCACCTTTGGGTGGAACAATACCTCAAGATAAGATCCCTTTTGCAGGTGTAGTTGCTTTAGAAATGCCTGGTCCCTCAAAAAAAGTTGAAACTTATGATGCTTTTCACTTTTGGATGCAGGCTACAACTAATGCCGGTAATGGTGCTCGCCCCGATTGGTATTATAAATATAATATCCTGAATATCAATGATCCCCAGGACAGTGATGGTGATGGAATTGACGATGATTTTGATATGAATGGTGTACCTGATGCAAGTGAAGGCGGCCAAGGTTATTACTTGGGTTTAAGCGCCGATGGATTACAAACTTTAGGCTCCGGTGATTTTACTCTATATCCAGGTGAAAGTGATACTTTAATTTTTGCAACTGTATTTGGTACGAGTGAAAAGGATATTAAAGTAAATGCACAAAGAGCTCTCTCTTTATATGAGAATGATTGGCAGGTAATTGAAGCGCCTCCAGCTCCTATTGTTGAAGCAAGGACCAAGAATAGAAGAGTCAAACTAATATGGGGTACAGAGAGCGAAAAAGATCCTGAGTTTGAAGGATATAAAATTTACAGATCGCAAGACGGTGGGCAAACATGGGGCGAACAAACATTTCAAGATTTTGACGGCGGCACACATTACATACCCATTGCTCAGTTTGATTTGGAAAATGGTATAAAAGGTAACTATAGAACCCTTCCTCAATATGCGTGGTTTAACTTAGGCAGTGATAATTGGACACAACTGCGGGAAGTTGTTCAAGCTGATACTTTCCAATACTTTAACTCTGGCGATACTCTTAATGTGTTTTATGATAATGATGTTGTCAATGGTGTAACCTACCAGTATTACATTGCAGCGTACGATAGCGGCAACGGTATAGTAGGTCCGCTTGAAAACGGCTCGAGTAATAATCCTGATGAAAGGAATAATACTATTGTGGTTACCCCACAAGCTCCGGTAGCAAAGAAAACATTGAGTAATATAAGAGTGGTTCCCAATCCTTATAGAGTTGCTGAGATTTGGGAATCCGGTTTAAATGACAACCAGTTACAGTTTACAAACATGCCAGCAGAGGCAACAATAAAAATATATAATTCCGTTGCGGAACTAGTTGCAACAATACACCACAATGCACAGACTAGCGGCGGCGGTAGTATAGCAAAATGGAATTTACGCAACGAGTATAATCAAAAGATTGCTGCTGGTGTATATTTTTATCATATAAGTTCACCTATTGGTTCAACGACAGGTAAATTTATCGTGATATTATAATAATAGTGGGACATTATTTAAGGGACATATAGAATGAAGAAGAACAAACTTTTTGTTTATCTATTTGTAATAGTATTTAGTTCGCTTACAATAATTGCACAAGAAATTGTTTTCCCAAAAGCTTTTGCAATTGCAATTGATGATCTTGGTTGGAACGAGGGAAGTTCTCTCGGTGATGAAGGGGGTCCATGGAGAGCCGGTGTAAACAGAGAAATGACAATCAAAGAATATATTCCTCTTGTTGAGATAGCAAAAGGAGCCGGTATAAGATTGCAGGGATTATTTATTCTGTCTGAAATGGACAGGCTAAATGTTTGTGCAAAATACCCAACTATAACTAAAGCCGGATATGAATTCGATAATTCGGAAAATATTGAACCGGAACAAATTCAAATAATGAATTACGTTAAAGACAACGCGGCTTATCTTGAATTCGGTTTACACGGCGTTGGACATGAGCATTTTGATAACGGTGTTAGAACAAGAGCGGAATGGTATGATCTTGAAAACAATAAACCTTGGCCCGAAAGCGATACTCGAGATCATATAAAAGCTTTTAAAGAGATTATGGCTCAATACGGTTTCACCGAAGAAAACGGTCAATCATTTCCTGAAAGTTTTGTTGCATGCGCATACGGGTATCACTGGAATCCTTCGGGTGATTTAAGTACAGGCAAACTCCTTTCCGAGGTCGGAGTGAAATACGCAAATACGCTCTTTGAAGAAATAACCGAACTCAATCCACCGATAAAAGAAGGCGGCGGTTTTGATCACGGTGTTTTAGTACAAAACAGGTATAATTACGGTAATCCTTGGTATGAACTTGCATCTTTACCGAGAGAAGAATACCCGAATTACAAAACAGATATAATTGAAACTCATTGGCCTAATCTACTTGCACAAGATTATTTCTTACAAGATGAATTAAATGAAAAATGGGTCAATTTCTTTAAGAATATTCAGCAAAGTGATTCAGTATATTTAGCAAAAAATACTGAGCAGCATTATTCCCAATGGCTTTATAAAAAATATACCGACGTAAATATTAACGAGAATAAAGTTGAGATAGACAATTCCAAGATGCCCGATGATGCTTATGAATATGATTTACTAGAAAACCTTGTCTTTAAAATAAAACTTGAAGAAGGGCAACATATTTCAAAAGCTTTATTAAATAACAAACCTATTTCAGCTTATTTCGAAGATGAAGGTTACGGATTTATTTATTTGCCGAAACTTGAAAAGAAAAACTACGAATTGGAATATGAACTAAGCGACAGTTATATAGATAGAGTAGTTCTAAATAAAGGAACTTACAATGTTTATGATGTCAAAAACGATGCTAATGAATTTATTTTCGATCTAAAAATGTACGGCACACAAGATGTCACTATAAAATGTGAAAAGCCTGCTAAAGTTATCTCATCAAATCCAAATCTCGAAATACTTTCACAAAAATATTCGGATGAAAGCAACGAATTGACTTTATCAATTAAGGGAAGAGATATGCAGGGTGAAGAAGGAACAATAACAATCAATTTTTAACAAGCCGGAAAGTAAATGGACTTGATATTAAAACGATATTCGATTCTTACAGCATTAATAATTTTAAGCTTGTTCGCAGCTATTGGCTGCAGCAACGACAGCAACAAAACTGAACTGTCTTCATCGGTATTAATTGTTAAGTATGATAGCTTGATGCATAGTATTGTTATACCCAAGGTTGAAGGCGCAGATAACTTGATGAAAGATTATTCGGCTTCCGAAAAGTTAGTGCTTGGCGCAGATACTTTAGCAAACTTCAACCTGATTGACTCTCACTATATAGAAACCGATTCGAGCAAAAAACTGATTTTAAACGGTTTGTATGTTTATGACAATATCAAGATTGAAAAAAATGTATCTCTCGAAATTCTAAATGACTATCCAAGTTTTGTAATCAAAAATGTGACTTATAAGAATTTGAGCCCGGAGGATATTGAAATAACCGGATGGATAAACGATCAATATCAAATTTTACCGGACAAAAATAACAACCCAGCATATTGGTCTTATCAAAGCGGTACTTATCCGGATAGAAGAGATTGGGTCACAGAAGTCAATGCCGGCTTCGAACAAGAAAATTACCTGGGAATGAACGCGAGTGATTACGGTGGCGGTACGCCGATTGTCGATGTTTGGAGAAGCGATGTCGGTCTTGCAGTTGGTCATTTAGAAAAAGTACCCAAGCTTGTTTCATTACCGGTTGTGTATAAAAAAAATTCTGAAGGGGTAGTGCTTGCTGTAAATTATATTTACCTCGAGCCTGTTGCCCTACCAAGTGGGAAATCTATTAAAACTTTTGAGACATTTATTAATGTTCATACAGGTGATCATTATTCTTCGTTAAAACAATTTAGCAAGATAATGACGGATAAAGGCTTAGCATTTCACAACTATCCCGAAACATCATATGAACCGATTTGGTGTGCTTGGGGTTATGAAAGAAACTTTACAGTTGAAGAAGTCCTCGGTACTTTACCTAAAGTAAAAGAAATGGGATACGAATGGGCTGTGTTGGATGACGGCTGGCAAACCGCGGAAGGTGATTGGCTTCTGGATCCTAAGAAGTTTCCCAACGGCGATGATGATATGAAAAAGTTTGTTGATGAAATTCATAAACAAGGATTAAAAGCAAAATTGTGGTGGTGTCCGTTGGCAGTTGATCCCGGCACAAAGCTAATTAAAAATTCAGATGATCATCTTCTAATAAACAAAGACGGTTCCAGACAGGATATTACCTGGTGGGATAGTTATTATCTGTGCCCTGCCTATGAACCTGTTGTGGACTATCATGTTGAACTCGTAAAAAAGATAATTGGCGAATGGGGGTATGACGGTTTAAAGATAGATGGACAACATCTTAACGGTGTACCGCCGTGCTATAACCCAGCTCATAATCATAAACGACCCGAAGAATCAGTTGAAGCTCTACCAACTTTTTTTGAAAAGATATATGGAGCTGCTATTTCAATAAAGCCCGACGCTGTCATTGAAATATGCCCGTGCGGTACTGCTTACTCTTTTTATATTTTGCATTCATTAAACCAAGTTGTTAGTTCAGATCCGCTTTCTTCTTGGCAGATTCGCTTAAAAGGAAAAACTCTGAAAGCTTTGATGGGTGACTCTTCACCTTATTACGGTGACCATGTAGAATTAAGTGATAACGGAAGTGATTTTGCTTCTACAGTTGGTATTGGTGGTATTGTAGGAACAAAGTTCACTTATCCAACCGATAGACTCGATCACAAAAATTATGTATTAACAGGTACAAAAGAAAAAGAGTGGAACAAGTGGCTGAATATTTACAAAACTACAGAGTTATCAAAAGGAAAATATCTCGGCGAATTATATGATATTGGTTATGATAAGCCGGAAACACATGTTGTTGAAAAGGATGATACAATTTATTACGCTTTTTATGCGGAAGATTGGAATGGCTCAGTAGAGTTCCGCGGATTAGATGGAGATACTTATAAACTGTATGATTATGTAAATGAAAAAGAACTTGGAGTAATAGAAAAACCGGATTATAGGTTAGATGTTTCTTTCAAAAACTTCCTTTTGCTAAAAGCGATCCCAATGGATTAAATTTCCGGGATATTTACCCCTACCTCCCTAAAAGTGATATTCCGGTTGTAAAAATTTGCAACCGGAATTTTTTATTGGATATCCAATTAAAAAGTATTATAGTTCACAATTGTAAAGCTTGTTACTTAAAAAGTTTTGTCCCATTTTTTTATTAGATAAATACTTCATTAGTAGTAAGGCAATTTGCTTTAGAATTAAGAATAGTCACTTTTTAGTCACCATCTTCTCAAAAAGATTAGAATTCAGCTTGAAATCTTAAAAAATTTTGAAATGCGTCGAATCCCTCCCCCTCCGCTCCAATAATTTAAACCTCAAAGAGGGCGAAAATAAGCGTTTTTTGAGGTTTTTTCGTTTTAAACTTTGTTACCTGTGTACTAAAAATACCCTTATTTTAGGTGTTTTGGTCACTTTTTTAGTCACATTTTGGTCATCAACTCCAGATAGCATTGTCCGAAAATGCCGTTCACCCCCAGAATTTACCACCTTGCGGTTTCGAATCAAATTCGCAATTTCTTGAAATAAATCTGATGATTGTTTGTTGTAGCGGAACTCCAATTCGATATAATGACATAAGTAGAATTCACTTTATTTAATTATGCTGCTTATTATCATCCTCAATAATACAAATTTAGTTGAGACGATATAAATAACTATTACGGAGGAAGTCTTTAACGATTTGTATGATGAAATTTATGCCTACAATTGTAAGGGAAGATTTACAAGTAAAGAAGGTTTTTACGGAAATTAATCAAGGGTATATGAATGACAAATTGTTTCAGAGATAAATCATAGTTTTTAGAAATATTTATTTTAGTGTTCATGCTGCTTTTTGATTTTCGTATTGATTCAGATTTTCTTTTATTCGTCTTTCTTTAGCTCTTTGTAATTTTTTTGTTCTTTCTGAAAATATCTTCTCGGCTTTACCGGTGTATTTATCATAAGGCGTTATAAATCCAATAGCCGAGTGGTATCTTTCATGATTGTAGTAATCAACTTGTTCTTTGATAAGTTTGTGCAGTGCATCGAAGTTTTCGGCATCGTTCGGACCCACCAACTCCCTTAGTGTTCTGTGGTATCTTTTTATCTCAGCGTTCTCATTAGGGCAATGCGGATGAATGTAACGTGACTCGACTTCAAATTTACTGATGCAGGTTTTATACTCTTGAGATATGTAACAACTACCGTTATCTGATTGTATCGACTTTGGTTTCTTTCCTATCATTCTAAATGCTTCTTCTGTTGCATTTTTAATTGTATCACCGGTCATTGAAGCCAGTAGTTCGTGGTAAGTAATGTAGCGCGAGAACACATCGATGTAAGAAAAGAAATAATAATCTCTCCCCCTATAAAAGATGTTCATTAAGTCTGTCTGCCAGAGCTCATCAGGTTTAGTTAATTTTGCATGAGGATCCCATTTCTGCGGTATTCTACGTTTCCCTTTCGAGACTATGAGGTTATTTTCTCTCAAAATACGGTATACGCTTGATGAACTCATATATGCAATATTTTCATCTATCATTCGGTAACTTAGTTCACGGTGGTTATAATGTGTATGGGAAAGAGCATATTCAATTACGCAGGCCTTTTCTTTTTCAGTGATTTTATTAGGGTTTAATCTTATAGGTGTTTTGGTGTTTCTTTTCTCCTGGTTCGCAAGTGAATAAAACCTCTGGGGTGATATGCCCCATTTCCGGCAAGTATCTTGCTTGGTCCAATTATATTTTTTATATCTATCAATCATATCTAATAAATCCAATTTGATATCAATGCTTATTCGTCGGTATTTGCCTAATCCGTAAGTTTTTTTTAAGATCGAGAGCTTCTTCTGTTACGGCAACAATTATCTGGTCTTTGCGTTTAATTTCATCTTCCAGCTTGCTGATTTTTCGCTCTGTGGCTTTTGATACCTTGGTAAACGTCGCATCTGCATTTGATATCATTTGTTTTTGCCATTGATAGAATTGAACTTCACTAATCCCTTTTCTACGGCAATATGCTGAAATACCATCTGGTGATTTTAGGCCATCTAGAACTGTACGAACTTTGTAACTTGATGTATACTTTTGTTTTGGCATGGAGTCTATCTCCTATTTAGATATTCAATTTAAGCATCCATGCACTATACTAAAATATTTCTTGAAATATAACTTTTGCTGAAACAGTACGGTAGAATTGAAATGCTTAATTGCATTGTATAATTGAGAAAATAGAAAATCTCTAACTTATAAATGAATAAAAAAAGTGGAAGTATATTTGTTCACTAAGGAATTTTTAAAATAAAGAGCTTTTTATCTGGATATGAACTCCAATTTAAAGAAACGAAAAAATGCCTATTAAGGCTTTAATCTGGGGATTTTTAATCGGTTTTGGTGGATGGATTTTCTTAATAATTTACTCTCTAAAATATTGGATCGAAATATCTCTTGACAAAATAGAATTGGTTTATTAGCTTAGTTAGTGAGTACTTTCTAACTAAGTTAAAGTTTACTTCAATGACAAGAATCGATTCAGCTACACGAAAAGCTCAAATTACAAAAGCAGCTATGGAACTCCTATCGGAAGGGGGATGCAAGGATCTTGTTATGGTGAAAATTGCAGAGCGTGTTGGTGTTACAGATGCTGCATTATATAAACACTTCAAAACAAAGAATGATATGCTGCTATTTATGCTTGAGCATATTGAAGCAACAATGGTTACCAGGCTGATAGAAAACACTAAAATGTATCCCGATTCGGAAGAAAAATTAAGATATGTTTTATCCTACCAATTTAATTTCATTCAAAAAAATAAAAGTATTCCTCGCATTTTGTTTTCAGAAGCATTGCAATTCAAAGATGATAAGCTTAAAAGCAAAATAAATAATATACTTGCCGACTATAAAAATTATTTAATTGAGATAATTCAATCAGCTAGTGAGAAAGGCAATATAAGAGCTGATTTAAATCCCGAAGCAGTTGCCACCATCTTTATGGGAATGATTCAGTCTACAGTAATTTCCTGGACTTTAATGAATTACTCATTTCCTTTAAAAGATAGAGAAGCTGTCTTATGGGAAGAGTTTTCCAGAATCATTAAATAATTTTTTTTGCCATATTGGTAAGTAAGTACTAACAAACTTGGAATATCTTTCGCTTTATGTGCGATAATTCTAAAAAAATATTTGAGTTGATTACTCTTACTAATCACATATTATATCCTTTCACAAGTATCTTATTTCAGTTTATAAGAAATTACCTTTCTCAGAAACTCTGTATTAATGAACACAACTATGCATATGCTATAAAGCATCTCGTTAATGACAATAAATTAATTATTCAGTATGTATACTAAAAATCAAATAAGGAGTCATTTATCATGAAAGGTAATTCAAAAATTGGAGCGGCACTATCTGTAATAGGTATTTTGACCGGGTTTCTAGTGCTTTATTTGGTAGCAGATACGTATATGCCGATTGTGGAAGGAAAAATAACAATAACTGGAAGACCTGATGAAGCGTTAACTGTTAGAATTGTTCATGCACTTTTGGGCTGGGTTGGAATGGCAGCCGGAGCATTATGGGTTATGGTGCTATACGGTTTCCTAAAAAGCAAGGAATGGGCTTGGGGTTGGGGGGTTGTTGCTTCAACAGCTCAAGTTTTAGCCGGCTTTTTCCCAATGATCCCGGCAAAAAGCATTGAATATCCAACTCCTACACTATGGGTGTTTTTAATTGCAATGGCTCTTTGGTATGGAATGCTGCTAATTGGCGGAGTTAATAAGAAAATTATGATAGTGGCTTTTTTAAGCGGTATGGTTTACGTGTTGACATTTATCGATGGAGTTGGGTCTATCTCTCGATATCAAACATCCGACAATAGTTTTGCAATTGGTATGTACGCAATGGGCCAAATGATCAATTGGTGGGCTGCTATAGTTTGGGCTGCATTTATTTATGGACTGGTGAAAAGAAGAGTATGGGCTTACCCTTTAGGACTTTTCGCGGCTTCGATGTCAATCTTCGGGGGGTTCCCCGTTGGGCTAACTGATGTATTTCTGATAGGTCGCTTTTCGATGTTTTTGGTTGCCCCTACGATGAGTACAATAATGTTAATCATTTTCTTTTTACCGGGTACGAGGCGGTTAATTGAAACTTAGAAATATTATCAAGCTTATACCGTACTAATTCAATGAAACAACTCGGTTTAATACGGTTGATTTGGAAATTTTTTAAAAAATATGAATAGTAATATCACAAATAATAAAATGAACAAAAGGGAAAAAAATGAATTGGGTAGATAGGTTATTTCTTTTAGGAACAGGCTTGATAGCAATATTTTTATTAAGTCTTTTCTTTAAAGAGTACATAAGAACTAAGAACAACTGTAATCTTTATTACCTCATTTCCTTTGCAGTGCTAACAATTTCAGGTCTTTTGCTTATAGCATTAGGATATGATGTGTTACAATCACCGGTTGTGGTAATAGTTGCAGCTCTTATTCCACTGAGTCTTTCAACCGGTTTAGTTAACGAATATTTTCAGCAATACAGCAAACCTTATTTATTGTTTGTGATAATCGGGTTTTTATTGTTAGCTGTAACCCGCTTCGCTGGTCCTCACATATTAAGTACAATAATATTGGCTACAGTTCATTCAGTGGCAGGCTTAACAATTTTTTTTCTGCCACTATTGCTTGTTAAAAATAAAAGGGTAAGAAAAGATTTTGTGTGGATAACAGTTGGGGGTACTCTAATTGGAATCGGTGGGATTTCCCTGGCATTCTTAAAAGTTGGTTCCCCAATATTACCGGCGGAATTTATTTTCACTATTCTCGCCCCCGTGCTTTTTTTAATGACAGGTTCTTTTGCCAAGGGGTTTAAAAGTGAGTTGAGTTAAAAGCTGTTTAGTATTAGCATTTAAAAACAAAGGGGGGGGGAGTAGTAAATACTCTTTAATTATTGTGTAATGAGTTATATACAGGAAAAATAATGAAGCCATATCAAAAAAAATTTGATTATCTATTTCGTTCTACAAAAGGACTGGTTCTTACTGCTATTGCTATGATTTCTTTAATTACGGCAGTCTGGGGAACTCTTTCCGGGCCTATGGTAGAATGGGGGGTAAGAGATATAACGGTTAGATTATTAGGCATGGATTTGGAACCGGCACAGCGCGAAGGCAGAATCATTATGCTTTATCATACAATTGCAATAGCTGTAGTTGCAATTGAGGTATATTTTATCACTTCAATTGTTCCAATGAAAAAACATCAGCAAAGATCCATTAATGCTACCATTACAGTCGGTTATTTGACTGTTATGATTTTTGGATTGTGGTTCGCTTATTTTGGGCATAACTATGTTTTCCACGGATTGTTCTTAGTTGGTCAATCGTTGGTCTTTTTTGCAGGAGTTAAACTTACCATTGCATTAAATCCCTGGAAGAAAGAGTATTACGTAAAAGATAAAGAATACTCTCATACTAAGAAAGGGATAGATCTTGAGCGAGTCGCATTTTTTACAATGGCCTTGGCGACGCTCGGATCTGCAATTTTCGGAGCGGTTACTGGTTCTTATTGGGGAAACGGGCACGAAACATTTCTTGGGGAAGATATTATTAGAACCCCACACAAGGCACCTTTACAGCTGGCCATCATAGGGCATCTACATATTATGCTTACCTTAATAGCCGTTGCAATTACTCTCGTAATCGGACGCTGGTTAGATTTTAAAGGTATTTTACACAAGATAGCAATGCCCCTTATAATTTTCGGAACAATTGTAATAACATTAGGCGTCTGGTCCGTTGTTCCCTATGAACCGACCGCTCACACTTTTATTTATGTCGGTTCGGTTTTTATAATGACCGGTGCGTTAATGTTGGTTATTTATGGTTGGAGAAAATTGATACACGATAGACTTGCCGAGCAAGGAATTGAAAAAAGCGGATTTGTAAAAAGTATCAAAGCTTTACTGCACGACCCGATAAAATTTGGTCCGCTGTGGCAGATGGTATTCATGAATTTTACCGTAAGTGGTGTCGGAATTTTCCTTGCGGTTAAGCTCGATGAAATATTTAGAGTTTGGCCGTTTTTGGAAGAGCGAATTACCCTGACCGGTCATTGGCATATTCTTTCCGGAATTATTGCTACAATTATTCTAATGTATTACGCCGAAATTTCGGGCCTGAAGGGAAAAATAAGAAAATGGTTCGGCTGGATCATAATTATCGGATCGGATATTGCGTTCGGATCGATAACTCTATTTTCAATGAAACGCCTGTTCGTCAGTCAATATAATCAACAACCTATTGTTGATTGGACAATGCTATTAACAGATTTGGGACTTGCGGCTGTTCTAATAATTCTTGCTTTGTTCCTCGGTTGGCGGCTTTTTGACCTATTTAAATCTGATGGACTTTGGAAAAAAGAGCTTTCCGATCCTGAACTTGATGTTAATTCAACTTCACCCGCGTTATCCTCAACAAATCTTGACGAGGGAATAAAATGAAACCAAAAAGATCAATTTATGCCATTGCAGTTATACTTGCAATAACGCTCTTTAGCAGTGCAGTGGAGATTTATGCACAGAATGTACTTCAGATTCAGACTGATGTTAATCCTAATAAATGGATACTTATACCCGCAGGTAAATTTTACAAGGGACAGCATAACCATGAAGCCGTAATTGATTACGATTATGAAATCATGGCAACGCATGTTACAAATGCTCAATATGCCGAGTATTTAAACGAAGCACTGGATGCCGGTTTTGTAAAGATGGTTGGTGATACTATCAAAGGTTACTATCCCGGCGATAAATTTGATGATTATAAGCATGAATTTAGAATTGAAGAAGGCTACTGGACTCATATGGTGTTAACTGAAGAGGGAATTCACATAAAATATGACGGTGCAAAATTTTGGGCACAAAAAGGTTTTGAAAATCACCCCGTTATAATGGTCAGTTGGTTTGGTGCTAAATCATATGCCGACTTTTATGGTTGGCGTTTGCCTACTGAATTGGAATGGGAAAAGGCCGCGCGCGGAAGTGACACAAGAGCTTATCCTTGGGGAAATAACTTTGATGAATCTTACGCTAATTATTACAAAAGCTCCGATCCATTTGAAGAAGCTTACGGAATAATGCGCGGTACTACTCCCGTAGGTTTTTATAATGGGAAAACTTATGGTGAATTCAAAACCTCTGACAATAGAAGTCCCTTTGGCTTGTACGATATGGCAGGTAATGTTTGGCAGTGGGTAGGTGATGATAAACCATTTGTTCATTACAGGTATATGCGAGGCGGAAGCTTGGCAACTTATAATCAACACCTGAGAATTTGGGGAGAGAATAGCGCCGGGCCGGATTATTACGGACTCGATGTTGGTTTCAGGTGTGCAAGAGACATACAAGATGACAAAAATAAGAAATAGTGGTGCACGTAGTCGGAATATTTTTAACTCAATTTCTAATGAGTGTGAATCAAATGTTACGAAAATGGTTTGGATTTATAATCCGGAGAATTTCTTGGTATTGGAAACTTACTAAAGGTTATCAAACCGGATTATTGTTGGTTACCGGAATTACCGGTTACATAAGTGCGCGATGCCCGTTTCACTCTTGGAGTTTGGTTGCAGGCTTAACCGGGAGTCTTTACCTTGCTATTAGCGGAAGTACTATCTTAAATATGGTCTACGATAAAGATATTGATATGAAAATGCAGAGAACTTGTTGTAGACCGCTTCCTTCCGGTAAAATAACTTCTGCTGAAGCCCTGACCATAGGAGTAATATTTTCTGTAGCAGGTTTGTTTTTGGCGCTAAACTTATCAATTCTATATGGAATTGTTGTTTTCAGTGGTCTTTTTATAGATGTGGTTATTTATACAATCTGGTTAAAACGGAGAACCCCATGGTCCATTGTCTTCGGTGGTATTTCGGGTGGAATGCCGATACTTGCCGGCAGAGTTTTAGGCCTGGGGTATTTTGATATTATTGGTTTGCTTTTTTCTCTTTCTATTTTGTTGTGGATTCCTACTCACATTTTAACATTTAGTATTAAACATAAACACGATTACTCTCAAGCAGGTATTCCCACTTTTTCTTCAAAATATGGAGTTACTAAAACAAGACTAATAATTGCAGCTTCCTCGTTACTGGCTGCACTTTCTATTGGTGTTGGAGCATTAGCTCTCGGTATAGCTTGGGGATATTTACGCCTGCTTGCAGTGTTATCAATAGGAATACTCAGCTTGATAATCGCAAGCTTTTCATCCACTTCTGATAAAGCAAATTTTGCTCTTTTTAAATATGCATCTCTTTATATGCTCGGTGCGATGTTGATGGTAAGTCTTGGAGTATTATTTTGACGGAGATTCCCAAATACAATAAAGTACTTCTTTTATTAACCGGCTTTTTAGGCGGGTATGAAATTGTAAAAGGTGTTGATGGATATCCACCTCATATTGTAATTCTTCTTACTATCTCATTTGGAATAATATTACTAACAAGTCTGCTGTTGATCTTTTTGGGATTTAGAATTCTTGAGGAACCTGTAGTAGCCGTCATAGCTTCAATACTTCCACTCGGAATATCATCTGCTATTGTAGCTTTAAAATTCCCGAACTTATTTACACCCTACTTGATAATATCTTTTGCGGGATTCATAACAATAATAATATCAAGATTTTTCAAAAGCCATCTAGCTGCCGTGTTGAGTCTTGCTATGGTACATAGTATAGCCGGCTTAACAATTTTCTTTTCTCCTATTTATTTATATCAAAATGGTTTAGTCACCGCATCATTTTTGCTAGTAAGTCTTGGAGGAGCATTTATCGGTTTGGGTGGAATATTTTTATTCTTATTGAAATCAAAGAGTTCGATTCTACCAAGCAAAAAGATATACAATCTCTTCCCTGCACTTTTATTCTTTATGACGATTTCATTTTTAGCGGGATTTATGAATGGTATGTGAGTTTTGGCATCAGTGTTAGGGAGTGATTGTAAAATTAATTATAACCTGGAGTTTTTATGAAAGGAAAGAAAATACGAATAGCAATCTCAATTTTTTCATTTATTCTTGGATTTTTCACTTTTATGGATGGGCTGCCAATCCTGTTCAAAATCAACACCCCAGATTACAACGTAATTAATTGGTTACTCTATTACAATTTATTGATGGCGGTTTTGACGATCCTCGCAGGTATCAGTTTTTTGCGTGCTAATAGAGCATCTATTCAATCCTCAGGTATTCTTGCAATAGGTCATACAATCGTAATGTTATTAATAGTAACTGCTTTTGCAGATTTGGCTGCCGCAAAAAGTCAAATTGCGATGACGGTTCGTTCCATTACATGGATTGCGATTTTTTTTCTTTCACTTAAAAATAGAGATGTATGGTTTGCTTAATCAATAAAATATTAAGAAAGCATTTTTGATGCTGTACAAACTATTTTTTGGTGAAAATAATTTAAGATAAAATAGAGATAAAATCGCAAAAGGGCCTTGACCCTCTGATTTCTAATTACGGTTGTTGGAAATAAAATATACAATACAATTGAGGAGAAAAGAGATGGTAAACCTATTAGACAAACTATCTAAAAAACCTATTCCGATAATTGCGCTGGTAGTAATTGTGACGCTGCTTTCCTTAGTAGGAATTATGAATAATGCCCGGATTGAAACTAATTTGGATAACTATATGCCTAAGGAAAATCCGGCTTTTGTTTTTAGTGATCAGGCGGAAGAATGGTTTAATATTAAGGACGGCGTTCTTTTCGTAATTGAAAATCCTAATGGTGTTTTCTGTGAAAGCACTTTGCGCAAGGTAAAGGAAATCACACTCCGTTTACAGAATATGTCTCAAATAGAACTGGGAGATGTTAATAGTCTCTACACTACCGATAACATAGTTAGTAGTGAAACCGGTTTAGACGTAAATAAGTTTTATGTAGAAGTTCCTACTTCCCAAGAAGAGTTGGCAAAGATTAAAGACGCTGTAATTGATAATGAAATGGTATATGGTAGAATTCTATCGAAAGATGAAACTGCAACTTTAATACTTGCAGAATTGAAACCAGACGTAGTTTTCACACAGGAACTTTACGATGATATTCTTCAAATAAAAAAGGAGTTTGAAAACCCGGAAAATATTTACGTTGCAGGCAGACCTGTTGTTGAAGGAACTCTCGCTCAATTAGCCCCCAAAGATATGCAGAAGATGTTTCCTATCGTTTTGCTGCTGATAATTTTTGTTATGCTGATTGTACTGAGAAGTTTCAAATCTCTTCTTTTAGCAATTCTAATAGTTATAATGAGCACCATATGGACATTCGGTTTAATGTCTTGGCTGAATATTCCGATTTACGCTGTATCTACAATGATACCTGTAATGCTGATTGCAATAGGTATTGCTTATTCGATATATCTTTTTAACAATATTTCGCTCTTTCGGAAAAGCAATCCCGATGCAGATAAAAATGATGTAATAAGAGATATGCTTCAAGCAATGTGGAAGCCCGTAATGATGTCCGCATTAACAACTGCTGTTGGTTTCATTTCTCTAATCAGTTCCGAAATTTGGCCGGTCAAATATTTCGGGTTGTTTACCGCATTTGGAATAATAAGTGCTTTCTTTCTCTCGCTCGTCTTTCTTCCGGCAGCATTACGGCTATTTGGTTTGCCGAAACAAAAAAAGATTAAGGAAGGTGAAAGTAATTCGAATCTTTTTGAAAAAATTGTTCACTCAATTCTTAAGTATAAAGTCATAATACTTACAGCAACAGCTATCGTATTGATTATATCAATATTCGGTATACGGAAAGTATGGATAGACACAAGTTTTCTAAGAAATTTTGAAGAAAGCAGCGACATAGTTCAAGCAGATCAATTTGTGAATGAACACTTCCCGGGAACAACTATGCTTAATGTAATACTTGAAGGTGATGATGATACCTTTAAGAATCCCGAAATATGGGAACAGGTTGATATTCTTCAGTCGAAGCTGGAAGAATTACCGGAGGTTGGTTTAACGTTTTCTTTAGCGGATTTTCTAAAGAAAATGAATATGGCAATGTACGCTGATAATCCTGAGTATTATAGAGTACCGAAAGCTCGAGATATTCTTGCTCAATTTATATTGCTTTATTCTATGTCGGGCAACCCCGATAATTTGGATAAGGTTGTTGATTACAACTATAAACGAGCGAATATTTCCGTCACTTTAAAAGGGGATAATTCAAAGCTTATACAGAAGGTGGTTGATTTTATTGAAGATAACAGCGGAACTCTTGAGGGTGTTTCGGTTAAATATGCAGGCTCAGCTTACAAGGGGTTAGTTTTTTCGGGACTCATTTTAGAGGGACAAATAGTAAGCATTGTCATTTCAGTCATTTTGGTAATTATATTGCTCTCAATTATGTTTAACCGGTTTATGGTCGGATTGATTGGATCGATTCCTATAATTCTTACATCTCTAATCAGCTTTGGGCTAATGGGATTCGCCAATATACCGCTCGGTGCAACTACCGCCTTGGTTGCAAGTATCTCTCTGGGTATCGGAATTGATTTTGCAATTCAGTTTCTTCATCGATATAGGGAAAATTTTGCTGTAGAGACTGACATAATTAATATCTCTATCCTAACTTTATCGCACACAGGAAGAGCAATATTTTATAATGCTGTGATAATCATTATTGGTTTTGTTGTTCTCCTATTTTCATTATTCCCGCCGAATAGAGAATTAGGGGCGCTTATATCTTTAAATATGTTTTTCTGTTTCTTCGGAACGCTGGTAATAATGCTAATTGTAATAAACTTGGTCAATCTTCGTTTCAAATCTAAAAAAGAGGAGGTGACGCAAACTCGCTAATATTGTTAATGCTAATTCAATGTTATGTAGATCGAAAAAGTAATTCTAAAAATTAATGGGAGAAAGTTAAAATGAAAAGGTATAATCAAATAATTGTTTTGGGTGTGATATCGCTTCTTGCTGCAGGGTTTATGATGAATTCGGGAGTTACCGAAGAGGAACTAACGGGCAAAGATATAATTGCAAAAAATTATTATCGGAACGATGGTAATGACGAAACTTCAAATTTATTATTGACGTTGATTAACAAATCTGGCGACAAAAGAATTCGCGAAATTGTTCAGTTCAGAAAAGAATACCCCGGGGTTGAAAAGAAAATAGTTTTCTTTGTTTCTCCCGCAGATGTTCGTAACACGGCTTTCCTAAATTTCAATTATGACGAAGTTGATAAGGATGACGATCAGTGGATTTATCTGCCGTCGCTCAAAAAAATCAAAAGAATCTCATCGGAGAGCAAAAGCGATTACTTTATGGGATCCGATTTTACGTATGATGATATTTCCGATAGAACACCGGATCAGGATACACACAAACTGTTAAGAACCGAAGAATTAAACGGCGAAACTTGTTACGTAGTGGAAAGCATTCCGAAGGAGGACGGTTCAATGTATTCCAAAACTATTAGCTGGGTAATGAAAGACAAATGGTTGTATCTAAAAAGAGAATTTTACGACAAAGATAAAAAGCTGTTAAAGATTGACAGTGCCGAAGAGTATAAACAGATAGACGGAATATGGACAATTACGCATAGACTAATGAATAACATTCAGAAAGAACATAAGAGTGATATTGTTTATAGAAATGTTAAGTATAATACAGGAATAGATGACTATCAATTTACCGAACGTGCATTAAGAATGGGGTTATAAAATGAAAAAATATATTTTACTACTTCTTGTAATTGCGTCTTCTTTTAGTATAATTAATGCTCAGTCGGTTGATATGTACGGATATGCAAGATCATATTTTGGCACCCTTACCGAACAAGACGGAAAGTTTTCAATTATACAAAACACTTTTGATTTGGAACTGGGAATCTCTGATGACAAGGCGGCATTTTATGTTAACCCGTATATCTATCAATACTCTGAAGAAAAGTTGGACCTCAGCCTGCGTGAACTTTATGTTGATCTTAAATTTGGCAGAAAGTTTGCCGTTCGCGTTGGTAAACAACAAATTGTATGGGGCAAAGCTGACGGTGTCTTTATAACCGATATTATATCTCCAAAGGATCTGAGTGAATTTTTACTGCGTGATTTTGAAGAAATTCGAATCGGCATTACTTCTGTAAAAATTAATTATTCTGGTGTAAACTCATCTTTTGAGTTGGTATTAATTCCACAATTTCAACCTACAATTTTTGCAGACCCAAATTCTATTTGGAGCCCTAAACCACCGCAAGTTAAGTTTAACATTCCACCTGGGTTCCAACTTCAAAAAAAAACGGATTATTCAAATGCAAATGTTGAAGAATCATTAGAGAATAGTGAAATAGCCGGTAAATTTTCTTATTTCTCTGGTGCAGTTGATTTTGAATTAATGGGGGGATATTTATGGGATGATAATCCTTCCCTGCATATGCTAAAAGAAATGGATATGATGAATAAAGTTATTAATGTTACGGTAAAACCGGAATATCATCGCCTTACAATGGGTGGCGGAAGTTTTAGCACGTGCCTTTTTGATGTGGTAGTTAGGGGTGAAGGTGCTTATTACGATGGTCGAAATTTTTTAAGCTTAGACCCAACCGCCGAAGAAGGAGTTGTTGAAAAAAATTATATGCACTATTTAGTAGGGTTAGATTACAACATTTTAGGAATGGACATAAGCGCTCAATATATGGAGGAGAGAATACTTGATTATGATCCGTCACTTTATCAAGAGGAAGTTATTCAAACAGCAACTTTGCTAACCAATGTAAATTATTTTAACGAAACTCTCTTCATATCAAATCTGATTTATTACGGGTTTAATGAAAATGATGCTTTAATTAGACCCACCCTTACTTATAAATTTACCGATGGTCTGGAAATAATTTGCGGGCTGAATTTATTTGTAGGGGAGGGTGCAGGAATGTTTGGGCAGTATTATAAAAATGATATGATTTATTCAAAAATTAAATACAGTTTCTAAGGAATGTTATTTCTTCCCTCCTAAGGGCTGAATTATTTTCGATAATTCAGCCTCTTTTGGCTTATTTTCAAAGAAAACTTCACGAAAAAAAATAATTTAAAAAAAGCTTGACAAATGACATCTCGTCCATTATATTTGTTAGTGAGTGATAACAAACATAAACAATCGAAAACATAATGGCACGATTATCAACTGAGGAAAGACAAAAAAATAATAATTGATGAAGCTATCAGAATAATTCACGAAGGGGGATATGAATCACTTTCAATTCGGGAATTAGCGAGTAAAGTTAAAATAAGTGAACCGGCAATTTATCGTCATTTTTTAAATAAAGAAGATATAGTGCTGGGTATACTTTCACGTATCGGAGAGTTCGATCATATGCTGGAAGCTAATTTGGGAGAGGGTAAAACAGCTATTGAAAAATTGCAGAGATTTATCAATTTCCATTTTAGTTTTTTGAATAAAAACAGAGAAATGATATCGGTTTTATTTTCTGAAGATATGTTTGACCAAAGTGACATATTACCTAAGCGCCTTCTTTTTATAATTTAAAAAAAAGTATTTTGTTAAATACTATAATTGAAGGTAAGTTAAATAACAAAATAGTTAATATTGATTCGCAAGATTTACTCACAATAATTTTTGGTATGATAAGAATGATTGTTTTAGAATGGCGTCTTAGTATCTTTAATTTCTCTTTATTATTAAGAAGGAAAAATGCTATAAAATCTTTAGATAAATTAATTTTAAAAAAGTATAGTAACTAAAAATTTTTAAATATTTAGTTAGTGGACGCTAACATTTTTTTTTATGATAAATACAACAAACAAAATGGCTAAAAGTGAAATTGAAGAAAAACTTATTAAATCTACTGAATAATAAATTCAGCTCGTATGGATATCAGAAATTTACTGTAGATGAACTTGCTAACGAACTTTACATAAGCAAAAAAACGATTTATAAGAATTTTGTTCAAAAAGGAGACCTGGTAAGAAAACTTCTTATAGATAAACTAAACCTTGCTTATACAGTCATTGTAACAAAAATTAAGTCACAAACCAACATTGTAGATATGTTTGTTAAATTTTCTAAAATGATAAAAAATTATTTTTTTCATTTTGATAAAGAGTTACTAAATAAACTAAAACATTATAACACAAAACTTGCAAATGAAATTATTACTTTCAAAAATGAACATGTAATTCCTTTAATAAAACTTTTATTACGTGCCGGTAGAAAGCAAAAAATAAAATTAGGTATTCAAGATGAAATTATAATTAAAGTATTCGCTTCTTCCTTGAGTTCAATTGCAGAAATTAAAAATAATGGTAACCATAATTTATAATAATCATATAGCCTTTTTTTACTGTATTTGATATGCTGTTGAACGGAATACTTAAAAAAAAGAAAACATTTATTAATCAATAAAAAGGTTAAACAATGAAAACAATAAAAATAACCACGTTCTTCATACTCTTATTGTTAATTGCTGGATGCAGCAATACTAATAACAATACTTTTATCGAAGGCACAGGCACAATTGAATCTACTAATGTAATTGTGAGTTCAAGAAATGCCGGTGAAATAAATTCGATTTTATTTAACGAGGGCGAGCGCGTTAATGCCGGTGATACAATTCTTATTATTGATCACGAAGCATTAGAATATCAACTTGAACAAGCTTTGGCTGGTGAACAAATTGCGCAAGCACAACTTGATTTGATGCTTAAAGGTGCAAGAAGCGAAGATATCAAACAAGCTGAAGAAATGATGAAGCAAAGCGAAGTTAATTTTAACTCAGCTAAGAAAGATTTTGAAAGATATAAACAACTATGGGAAAGCAAATCAATTTCAAAGAAACAATTTGAAGATATAACTGCCAAATATGATGTTGCATTAGCTCAGTATAATGCAGCTAAAGAAAACTATCAAAAAGTAAAAAAGATTTTTCGACCGGAAGAAATTGAACAAGCAAAAGGAAACCTCAAAAAAGCTAAAGCATCAGTAGATCTATTAAAGAAAAGCATACGCGATAGTTATGTAATTTCTCCTCTAAGTGGATTTATCGTCAAAAAGTTTGTTGAAGTTGGAGAAACCGTAACTCCAATGTCATCACTTTTCAAAGTTTCAAATTTATCAACGGTTGATTTGGTAATATATGTGTCAGAAGTTGAACTGGGTAAAGTAAAACTTGGCCAAAAAGCAGAAGTAAGTATTGACACGTATCCGGATAGAAAGTATGAAGGTAAAGTAACCTATATATCCCCTGAAGCAGAGTTCACTCCTAAAAATGTTCAAACAAAAGATGAAAGGACAAAACTTGTTTTCGCAGTAAAGATTACTGTTGATAATAAAAATTTTGACTTAAAGCCAGGTATGCCTGCAGACGCAAAAGTTTATTTGTAAATCGGAGATGAGGCTATAAAATGGAAGCAATAATCAGAATAAAAGAATTAAGAAAAAGCTACGGTTCAATTGTAGCAGTTGATGGAGTAAGTTACGAGGTTAATCGCGGCGAAATGTTTGGACTTGTTGGACCAGATGGCGCCGGCAAAACAACCACGATGAGAATGCTGGTTGGATTATTAAATCCCGATGCCGGCAATGCCGAAGTTTTAGGTTACGATTTATTGACGCAAAAAAATCTAATCAAGGATGAAATTGGATACTTGTCGCAGAGGTTTTCTCTTTATGGTGACCTTTCAATTGATGAGAATATTGAGTTCTTCGCCGACATTCACGGTGTCAAAAATTATAAAGAGCGCCGAAATGAATTACTTGAATTTACAAGATTAACTCCATTCAGAGATCGCCTTGCAGATAAGCTTTCCGGCGGAATGAAACAAAAACTTGCTCTTGCTTGCACTTTGATTCATAAACCAAAAATAATTTTCCTCGATGAACCAACTACAGGCGTGGATCCGGTTTCAAGAAGAGATTTTTGGAAAATTCTTTCAAATCTATTGAAAGATGGAATAACAATTTTTATGACTACCCCTTATCTCGATGAAGCCGAAAGATGCAACAGGGTAGCATTGATGGATAAAGGTAAGATTATTAGCTGCGATACGCCAAAGAATGTAAAAGATTCAATGCATATGCAAGTAATTGAAATTGTTTGTAGTCCGATTAGAGAAGCATACAATTCAATTAAATCATCAACAGATTTTGAAGTGCAAATGTATGGTGACAGACTAAATGTTGCAGTCTATGATTTTGATAAAGACTATCCGACAATCAAAGAGTTGTTCAACAAAAATAATATTACGGAAATTGATAAAAGATTAATAACACCGTCGCTCGAAAATGTATTCATTCATTTTATGAGCAAGCCGCAGGGTGTTGTAGTATCATAAGTTTTAGAAAATAGAAAAGGAAATAAAAATGAAAAAAATAATAATGCTTTTTCTTTTTGCGGGTTCATTATTTGCACAAGAAAGAGTGCTGACTCTGCAAGAAAGTCTGGATATTGGCTTGCAGAACAGCAAAGATTTGAAGATATCGCAATCAAGAATTAATTACTCTGATGCAAAACTATCTGAAATAAACAGTCAGTTTTTACCGCAGTTTAAGTTGTTTGGAAATTATACAAGATTAAGCGATAACATTCCGGCTTTTGAATTTACTTCGCCGTTTTTCCCAAATGCAATCAGAGTTTCTGAACCTTTGTACAATAACTATACTTTTAAATTAGGCTTTACACAACCATTATTCACTGGATTTAAACTTCTCTCTTCCAGAAGTGCTGCAAAGTATAATTTACAAGCATCCGAAAGTGACTATTCAAAAGAACAAAATGAAGTTGCATTTAATATCTACAACGCATATTGGAATTACTATAAAGCAGAAGAAGTGAAAAATGTAATTGAACAAACACTTCAACAAATTGAAAAACATTTAAGCGATACTCGTAATTTTTATGAACAAGGACTGGTATCCAACAACGATTTGTTAAAGCTGGAAGTTCAATATTCCAATACGCAATTAATGCTTATTGAAGCAAAAAATAATTTGAAGATTGCAAGGATAAATTTTAACAAAGCACTCGGAATAGATCTGGAATCACAAACAAAAGTCGCTGCAATTGAAAAATCAATGAGCTTGGTTAATTATGATTTGTCCGAAATCTTAAACGAAGCAATAAACAACAGATATGAATTAAAATCATTAGCATATCGTGTTGAAGGAAGCAAAGAAAGCATTAACGCAGCAAAATCAACCTTTTTCCCATCGGTTTATTTAACCGGTAATTATTATTACAGTAATCCCAATCCAAGATTTCAACCGGCAAAAGATGAGTTTAATTATAACTGGGATATTGGTGTTACATTAAGCTGGGACGTTTGGAATTGGGGATTAACATCATCGCAAGTATCACAAGCTGAGCAGACTAAAATTCAACTTGAAACTAATTATGATCAGTTGAAAGAAAATATCCAAATGGAAGTTCATTCAAATTATCTAAACTTATTGAAGACTGAAGAAAAAGTTAAAGTGAATAAAACAGCTTTAGAGCAAGCATTGGAAAATTATCGTATAACGGCAGAAAAGTATAATCTGCAGCTTGCTTCAAGTACAGATTTAATTGACGCTGAAACTTTAAAACTGCAAGCCGAAACAAACCTTAAAACGGCTGAGGTTGATTATCAAATTGCAAAAGTAAGATTAGAAAAATCATTGGGCAGAAGGATTTACTAATGAATGCGATAGAAGTAAATAATTTAACAAAAAAGTTCGGTGCCTTTACAGCAGTTGATAATGTAAACTTTACTGTAAAGCAGGGAGAAATATTCGGTTTCCTTGGAGCCAATGGCGCCGGTAAATCTACAACAATAAGAATGTTGATTGGAGTATTAGAACCAACTTCCGGAGACGCTTTAGTCGGCGGGTACAGCATTATGAAAGATCCGGAAATGGTAAAAAGAAATATCGGTTATATGTCACAAAAGTTTTCCCTTTATAATGATCTGACAGTAGCGGAGAACATTAGATTTTATGCCGGTGTTTATGGATTGGACGGTAAAAAGTACGAAGAAAGAAAAAAATGGGTTTTGAAAGTAGCTAATCTTGAAAATATGGAAAATGCTCTCACCTCTTCCCTGCCGGGTGGAATCAAACAAAGATTAGCACTCGGAACTGCAGTAATCCACGAACCTAAAATTGTTTTTCTTGATGAACCGACAAGCGGAGTTGATCCGATATCAAGAAGAAATTTTTGGGATTTGATAAATGACCTTTCTGCTGGCGGTACAACTGTTTTAGTAACAACTCATTATTTAGACGAAGCAGAATTTTGTAACGATATAATTCTTATTAACGCTGGGAAGATTGTTGCTCAAGGAAATTCAAAAGAATTAAAAACCAATTACATAAAAAATCCAATTCTGGAAATAGAAACCGATAGAACAGTAGATAGCTTAGAAATTTTAGATAAAGAAAAATGGGTTGGCGAAACTTCCGTATTTGGTAATTATATACACATAATCTTAAATGATGATACAATTACTGAAAAAAATATTATTCAATTGCTGCAAGAACAAAATGGGATTAATGTAAAGCGTGTTGAAAGGATTGTCCCTACCCTCGAAGATGTTTTTATTCATTTAATTGAAGAGGACAAAAAATAAAATGTTCAATAGAATTTTTGCAATTGCTAAAAAAGAAATAAAGCAGCTCAGAAGAGATACGAGAATGTTATTCATTATTTTCTTCTTTCCTATTGTGCTGCTAATAATATTTGGGTATGCGATAAATTTTGATGTTAAACATATTAAAATTGCTGTCTATGATCAGGATAAATCTGATTACACGAGAGAATATGTTAATGGATTAATAAGTTCTGAGTATTTTGATCTTGTAACTTACATCCAGGATGAAAGTGAAATTAAAAGATTATTGGATAAAAAAATTGTACAGGCGGTCGTTGTCTTCCCAAATGATTTATCGAGAAAATTATTATCTAAACGGGAAGTAAAAGTACAATATCTTATCGATGGTGTTGACGGCACTACGGCAAGTGCAATTCAAAATTATGTAAACGCAGCTACTTATAGTTATTCAATTAAACTTACAAAAGAATATTTAGCTGTTACGGGTAAAAATTTGTATGTGCCAATTGATCTGCAACCGAGGTTTTGGTTTAATCCGGAATTGCAATCAACTAAGTTTTTGGTACCGGGTTTAATGGGAATGATTTTAATTGTAACTGCAATAATATCAATATCACTTTCAATTGTGCGAGAAAAAGAAAGAGGAACGATAGAACAAATAAATGTTTCTCCTCTTTCATCGTTTGAGTTTATTCTTGGGAAAACAATTCCGTACATTTTAATTTCTTTAATTAATGCTATCATAGTTCTCCTTGCCGGTTACATCTTATTTGGAATTGTAATTAAAGGAAATATGTTTTTGCTGCTGTTAGGAACTCTAACATTTCTATTTGCAGCATTAGGATTAGGAATTTTTATTTCAACAGTTGCAGATTCTCAACAAGTTGCATTTCAAGCCGCTAACGTTACATCGCTGCTTCCATCATTCATTCTTTCCGGATTTATTTTCCCTATCGAAACAATGCCAGTAGCGATTCAAGTATTGACTAACATTACACCAGCAAAATTTTATGTTGTAATTCTAAGGGCAATTCTTTTAAGAGGTGCGGGAATTTCAGCTTTCTGGGAACAACTAATTTATCTCGGAATATTTGGGACAATCTTTATTACTCTTGCAATTATTGTTGATAAAAGATCAAAAGGAAAGAACTAATATGAAAACGATTTATCATTTTATTATTAAAGAGCTATTACAAGTTAAAAGAGATAAAAAAATGCTTGTAATAATTTTTATGGCGCCAATACTTCAGTTAATATTCCTTGGATATGCTGCAAATATGGACGTGGATATTGTTCATACAACAATTTATGATCAAGATAAAACTGAGACGAGTCGCAACTTTATAGAAAGACTTGTTGAGACCGGTTACTTTAAAATCGATTACAATACAAACAGCTATGAAGAAATAACAGAGTTGCTCGAAGATGGCAAAACGCTGGTTGCGATTGTAATCCCGAAAGAGTTTGAAAAGAAAATTAATCGCCGCGAAACAACACAACTTCAAGCTTTATTTGAAGGATCGGATGCAAGTAAAGCATCTATTGCTTTGGGATACATACAGGGAGTGTCAACAGAGTTTTCACAAAATCTGATAATGGAAACCAAAGATAAATTAGGAATGAAAATTTTGTTAAGCGGTTCACTTACCCCGGAAGTAAGAGTATGGTACAACCCGGAAATGAAATCCAGAATTTTTATGGTACCGGGCATATTGGGATTGGTTTTAATGATATCTACAATATCATTGATGTCGATGGCAATTGTTAGAGAGCGAGAAATTGGAACGATGGAACAGTTAATAGTTACTCCGATAAAAAAATATCAACTATTACTTGGCAAACTAATTCCATTCACAATGATTGGATTTGTCATTCTCTTAATTGTTATGATTATTATGGTCTTATGGTTCGGTATTCCGGTTAGGGGAAATATTTTCTATCTGCTTTTTGCAGCTTTACTTTTCATATTATCAAATCTTGGTATTGGATTATTTATTTCGACAGTTTCAAAAACCCAACAGCAAGCGATGATGGCTTCCGTTTTCGCTTTGATGATGCCAATGATTTATCTATCTGGCTTTGCATTCCCGATTGAAAATATGCCAAAGTTTTTTCAATACATCACCTATGCAATTCCATTAAGATATTTTATTACCATAATTCGCGGAGTAGTATTAAAAGGAATTGGTTTATCATCACTTTGGTTGGAAACATTAATTCTTTTTGGAATGGGTGTTTCAATTTTAGTTTTAAGTGCAAATAGATTTAGTAAAAAAGTAGAATAATAAAATATGCAAGAGAATAAAATGAAAAACATAAAAGCAAATTTCTGGAATGTCTCCTTTCCAATGCTAATTGTTTTGTTGTTGGCATTACTGCCCAAAATAAATAGAGATTTCAGTGCTGTCCAAAATGAATAGAGATTTATAAAAAAGCTTGAAGAATGATCTGTTTTGGACAGATTATTTCTCTTTTCAATTTGAATCCTCCCGTTAAAATAATTCTTGTTGAATAAATTTAGAATTATATTGATACGGAGGCTTAAATGGATTATCCAACCACTCGCTCAATACAATTTTTACAAATAGATTCATTAGTAAAAAGGCTATTAAATTCGATAAACTCCAAGGATATTTTGCGATTTCTTTGAGATATCTCAATATCAATAAACTTATCATTGCTGTCCAAATCAGTATCCACATTGCATTCTCACTTGTTGCTATAAATGATTTGATTTTGAGGTGTTGTTTAAGCTCTTTGAAAAAGATTTCTATCATCCACCTTTGTTTATATAACTCAGCTATCGTAGATGCTGGGCTCAGCGGAAAACTTGGTGGCAAAAGTAATGGATTGTAGTTCCACAATTGAGAAAATGGGGTATCGAGTTTGACCGCTTATGATTTTATCATATAATATTAGCCTCATCATAAATATTTTATAAAATGATTCTTTGTTCTTTGGGCTCTCTGTGTCCTCGGTGTCCAAAAGCATTACTCGGAGAACCACTGAGAATACACAGAGAACCACAAAGGAAAAAACACAACCCGTTAATTCATATCAATTTCTACTTAACCAATAGATACCATATTTTTATTGATAGAAACTCCTTATTCAATTTAGTGTTGATTATCAATCATTCATTATAGAATAAAGAAATATTGTTCTTAACTGAGGTTTGCCATCTAATAATCATGTGAGCCATCAAAAAGAATCTTTTATTCTTTATTCGATTTATCCCCTTTAACTAAAATTCACTCGTTTTGTCTATTTTATTTCTCAATATATTTTTTCTTGACAAAACGTCTTTAATAGTTTATATTTGTTAGTGAATGATAACAAACATAAACAGTCGAAAACATAATGGCACGATTATCAACTGAGGAAAGACAAAAAATAATAATTGATGAAGCTATTAGAATAATTCACGAAGGGGGATATGAATCACTTTCAATTCGGGAATTAGCGAGTAAAGTTAAAATAAGTGAACCGGCAATTTATCGTCATTTTTTAAATAAAGAAGATATAGTGCTGGGTATACTTTCACGTATCGGAGAGTTCGATCATATGCTGGAAGCTAATTTGGGAGAGGGTAAAACAGCCCTTGAAAAATTGCAGAGATTTATCAATTTCCATTTTAGTTTTTTGAATAAAAACAGAGAAATGACATCGGTTTTATTTTCTGAGGACATTTTTAATCAAAGTGCTTTGCTGAAAGAAAAATTGGTTCGTATAATTAAATATCGAAAAAAATTGCTTATGTCAATCATTCAAGAAGGTATTGAATCAAAAGAAATAAAAAATATTAATCCGGGCAGTATCGTTACGATGATACTCGGTTTTATCAGGCTAACCCTTCTCGAATGGCGTCTCGGCGGATTCAAATCTGACCTTTCAAAGGAAAGTGATGAAGTAATTCGAGCAATAAATCAAATGATTTTGCGGTAATTTTTTTGCAAAATGAAGTTAGTTAGTGATAACTTCTTTCTAAGTATGAAAAACAAAATCGAAAAATATTTACAAGAAAAATTTCAACAGGATGGTTTTATACCACTCCCGGTTAATTCAATTGCAAATGAGCTAAATATCAGCAAAAAAACTTTATATAAAGAATATAGAAGCAAACAAGAATTAGTAGATACAACACTTACCAACATGCTTATAGAAGCTTATAATAGTGTAATAAAAATAGTTGCTGAAAAGTCTCCCTTTGTTGTAAAGTTTTATTCGATTTTTGACATCGTAAAGAAAAACTTAAGAGCTTTTGATGATGAATCGTTATTTAAATTGAAAAAAGCTTACCCGGATATCTGGCTTAAAGTCGCACGTTTTAGAAAATATAATTTATTGCCTCTTTTAAGATTGTTAATAACAAGCGGAATTAAAAAAGGTGTTTTAAACAACTACCCGATAGAACTTTATTTAAAGCTTATTTACGGTGCAATAAAGGAAACAACCCGTAGAGATAACAAGATCTTAGCAAGTGAATTAGACCTTTTATTAAAAATGCTGCTTAACGGTGCTCTTACAAAAAAGGGAAGAAAATTTTTAAACCACAGAATAGGTTATTTTGACTAACAAGAGAATTTTATGAAATGCCCTAAACATAAAAATAAAATTATATCTGTTGTTGTATTAATTCTAATTACAGCAGCTACAACTTTGTTTTCCGAAAAGATGATTGAAAACTCACGAATGGAAACAGACCTTTACGAATATATGCCGTATGATCATACTGTATTTGTTTTTAGTGATCAAACCGAAGAGATATATAATATTAAAGACCTTATTCTAATAGCGATTGAAAATAAGAACGGGATTTATAACCCGGGTACTTTGAAAAAAGTTAAAGACCTCACAAAAGAACTTCAGAAAATGGAGGAAATTAATAAAGATGATGTTACTTCTCTTTACACTGCCGGAAATATAACCGGTACCGAGACCGGGTTGGATATAAAAGACTTTTATAACAATGTTCCAAGGGATGAGGAAAAACTAAATCAATTAAAAGAAGATGTAAGAAACAACAATATGGTTTTTAAGCGTATCGTTTCCGAAAACAAAGAAATTGCTTTAATAATTGCAGAAATGGAAGACGGTGTTTTTAGGATGGAGTTTTACCATACAATTCTGGAATTAGGAAAATCTTACGAAGGTCCGGAAATGCTTTACCTCGCCGGAATTCCGATAGTTGAGGGTAGTATTGCTTCTCTGGCGCGGAAAGATATGTAGATTATGGTTCCGAAAGTAATTGCTGTAATTGTCTTTGTCCTTTATTTAGTGTTAAGAAGTGTTAGTAATACAATGGAAAGTTGTTGATTATGATTACAAGCAGGCAAATGTCAATGTCCAATTAAAAAGTGATAACTCGAAAGAAATTAATCGAGCGATTGAAGTAATTGAAAAAAACAAAGATGTTTTTGAAATAGTTGATGTAAATATAAATTATGCCGGTTCCGGATATAAGGCGATTGTATTAACCGATTTAATTTTAGAAGGACAAATATAAAGTCTATTTCTCTCAATTATAATAATAATTGTTCTGCTACCGTTCATGTTCAGAAAAATAAAAATCGGATTTATCGGTGCAATCTCGATTGTGATTACAGCAATGATCAGTTTCGGTTTAATGGGTTTGTTCGATATTGGATTGGGTACAACTACTGCGCTTATATCCGGTATTGCAGTAGGTATTGGTATAGACTACGCAGTTCACTTTACAGAAAGATATAAAATTTATGAGCTTGAATCCGGTAAGAAAGATATAACTTATAAGGAAACTATGCACCATTCCGGAAGAGCAATAATCTTTAATGCGATGGTAGTTATAGCGGGATTTCTTGTTCAACTGTTTTCGGTATTTCCGCCGAACAGATCTCTCGGTGCATTAGTTTCCCTAAATATGTTTACAAGTTTTATTGGTACTGTTGCAATAAATAATGTTCTTAGTTATTTATAAATCAAATGTGTATTTCACAAATAAAAGGAATAAAGATGCGAGTCAATAAAAACCATAGAGGTTTCATCACAATAAATCGGTTTATAGTGCTTGCAATGTTAGCAATAGTTTCTCTCAATGCACAAATAGAAGTAAACAAAAATCTACCGGATTTGGTTTTGAGCGGAGACAAAGGAGGGGGTATTAACGGTGAAGAATGGAAAAGTTCAGATCTGAAAAACAAACTAAATATAATTTTTTATGTGGCACCCAATCAGCAAGATGATGTGGAACCTTTGTTAAATAAAATTGATAGTGCGGGATATTCCCTCGAATCCGTTAATGTAACGTTAATAATTAACACCGAAGCAACTTGGATTCCCAACAGCATTATCGAAGGGAAAGTAAAAGGTAAAGCTAAAGATGACACGACTAAAAATTATGTGTTGGATAAGGATGAAGTTCTTTTAAGTGAATGGAAATTATCGGAAGACAATCCAAATATAATTGTTGTCGATAAATCAGGTAGAGTAATTTATTTCTTAAACGAAGAGCTCAACGAAGATTATGGAAATGATTTATTGAAAATTATTGAAAGAAAAATAAAAGAAGATAAATTCTAAAATGAAACTTAAGAATGTAATTACACTAAAGCTTTTGATTGGGGTATTATTCACTCTGAACATATTTGCCCAGGAGAAAATAACCGATCAAAAGATTATCGGAAACTTTTATTATCGCCACACCGGTGATGATTCAACATCGGATTTAACAATGACTCTTATCAACTCTCGCGGTCTTGAAAGAGTTCGTGAAATAAAACAACGTAGTAAGGATTACGGTAAAGAGGAAAAAAGCATTATGTTTTTCTTTTCCCCGGCTGATCTAAGAAACACGTCGTTTATAAACCGGAGTTATGTTGAAGAAAGTCGTGATGACGATCAGTGGATTTACCTTCCCGCGCTTAAAAAAGTAAAGCGAATATTAAGCGATAGTAAAAGTGATTACTTTACGGGTTCGGATTTTACTTATGATGACCTTGGTTATAGTCATCTCACGGAAGATAATCACAAACTTCTACTGCCGGATCAAAATTCATTTTGGAGTCTTCAGCCGGATTATCCGTTACCGAATAGTATGAATTATGCAAATACCGAAGTGAGGGACAAATTAAGCGACAGTGAAATTTTCGCTAAATACTTACTTCTTTCTTCCGCAATCGATTTTGAATTAATGACTGCATATTCTTGGGATGATGATCCGGCTTATCATTCACAAAAAATATTAAATCAAACGACTGGTGTTGTCGATTCTGTTGTGCTTAAACCCGAATATCATCGTTTAACAACATTGGGTGGAAGTTTCAGCATTACTCCCGGGCCATTAGTCTTAAGAGGCGAAGATGCATACTATACGGGTAAATATTTTCAGTCTATGAATCCAACTTTAAGCCAATGCGTTATTGAAAAAGATTACTTCCATTATTTACTCGGGGTTGATTATAACATCAGCAATTTGAAATTAAGCAGTTAATTCATTCAGCAGGCAATTATGGATTACGATGATTATTTGGTAAATGATGAATTTGAAAATACCGTAACATTTTTAGCTACAATGGATTTCTCAAGAGAAACTTTAAATGTGGAGTTGTTTTCATACATCGGTTTGAATGAAGGTGATGAACTTATTCGTCCCAAAGTAACATATGATTGTATAGATGGATTTGAAATTATGTTCGGAACTAATCTTTTTGTTGGAGATAAAGGACGATTTGGAAGATATGATATAAACGATATGATTTACACAAAGTTGGAGTATGGTTTTTGAGATAAGTAATGAGTAAAAGAAGAATTATACATATTGTTAAGACAATCATTAACAATCTTATTAAGGTGCCGGCTTTTCTTGTAATGTTGATAATCTTAATTTCAGTGATCGATAAAATAGGTCTCCCAGTCTATAATTCGATCTTCTATGGATTAGATTATCTGCCTCCATTGTGGTTAACTGTAGTTGCCTTACCGGTCTTTGCCCTCCGGACCCTGTTAGGCTACAAGAAGTCGGCATCTGTTTTTTTAGCAATACTAATTATGCACATTGCAATTAGCGGGGAAATTAATTTCAAGAGACTTGTAAATTCTCACCAAAAATATTCTTCTGGTGAAAAAAATATTTCTGTTGCCGCCGTTAATGTCCAATATTATTCTAAAGGATTTCGTAGTGTAATCGAGGAGATCAAGAAAATCAATGCTGACGTGGTTTTATTAACAGAGAATGTACTAACTGATAAGCAAGCCAAGGTTTTTGATTCGATTGCATTTCCTTATGAGGTTGTTATAGGACGTCCCGGATCGTCGGCAATTTTATCTAAATATCCTGTGATTGATTTCCGGGAAGTTGAATTGCCGAGTTATCAAGCTTCATTAAGCAGTGGTAATGATATTGATACACTTTACTTAAATCCTCATAGGGCTTTTCTTCATGCAATTGTTGACGTTAGCCGAACACCTGTTAATATTATATCGATAAGATTATTGGGCGGTAGACCCAAAGACAACAGTTTGAAGGAATCTCTTCGCTGGGGTAAATATCTAATTGAAACTCATCAAAAAGAAATCGATTTTTTCATCGATTACCTGAAATCTATCAAAGGACCTTTAATATTCGGCGGAGATTTTAATGCCCATTCCAATTCGAGAACAATAAAAAAATTAAACGAAATATCAGTAGACAGTTACTCGGTTTCAAATTCAGTGCTTGGTAATACATTCAGACCGCCGTTTCCATCATTGCGAATTGATTATCTATTTTCAACAAATGGTGTTACGCCTGTTCGGTATGAAAAATTAAATATAATTTTATCTGATCATTACCCGATCTATGCGGAGTTCATTATTAATAAAAATGGAACAAATTAAATGAAGCCTGTCATTCTCCAAAATAATTTGTACACATTTAATTATTATTTTTTAATTGAGAAAATGTTTTCATTAATAAAAAACATCTTCTCGAAAAAAACGGAAATAGTTCTAAATCAGTATATACATTTAATTGAATTGTCAGCCGAGCCGATTGTAATTCTTGATCAAGATAGAATAATATTTGCAAATAAGCCGGCAATAAATCTTTTCGAAGCAGATAACGAAGAGTCTTTAATAAATAATTCTATGATAGAATTTGTTGAAGAACTTTATAGAAATAAGGCTCGGGAAAGTTTAGAAAAAATTATGCACTACGGTGAAGATTCTATAATTGAAGAAGTGAAAATCAAAAACATTAAAAAAAATCTCCGTTATCTCCAAGGGATTGCTTCAGAAATTTATTTTGAAGATAAAAAAGCAATACTAGTTTTGTTGAGGGACATCAGCAAAATGAAAGAACGGGAAAAAAAACTTGAAGAAATAGCAATAAAAGCCAAAAAAGTTGAACAAATGAAATCACAATTTCTTACACAAATGTCCCACGAAATCAGATCACCACTTCACGCTATGATGATTGCAATTAATCTACTCGAGCAAGAATTAAGTATGGATAAAGCTTTTTCATATTCGGATTATTTTAGAATAATTAAATCATCAAGTAGAAGAATAACTAAAACTGTCGATCTAATTTTAAATTCCGCAGATTTAACCAGTAATCTTTATGACCCGGTATTTAAGGAAGTTGATCTCAACATAATGCTTTCTCAACTAATAGCAGAATATAAAGATAACGCGGTTATTAAAGGACTTAAATTAAAGTTTACATCCTCAACTAAACACACAAAAACTATCGGAGATGAATACAGTCTCATGCAGATTTTCTCCAACTTGATAGATAATGCAATAAAATTTACAAAGAAAGGAAAAATAGAACTTATTCTCAGGAGAGATGCCGATTTTCGTCTAATTATTGATGTAATCGATACCGGTATTGGTATTTCAAAAGATTATTTAAATAAAATATTTGCGGCGTTTTCTCAAGAAGAAAGTGGGTATGGAAGAACATTTGAAGGTTCCGGGTTGGGAATGTTTGTTGTAAAAAAGTTCTGTGATCTGAATGATATTGAAATTAAAATTTCAAGTGAAGTAGGGGTTGGTACGAAGGTTACGTTATTATTTATAACTCAACGGGAACTAAAGTGATAACCCGGATAGCACTGCTTGTAATAATATATTTGTATTCATCAACTGCGGCACAATCTCAAAAAGTTTCCGAGAAAAATATTCAGACCGGGTTGTCAATCGTCAATAAAAATTACCGGCAAGAAAATACGATTGTAAAAATTAATAGCGAAAAGAATTACTTAATTCCTGCTGTAGAAGTTATTGGACTGAATTTATTTGTTGGTGCTTTTAATGCATATGTGACAAACGAAGATTTTGCAAAAATAAGTTTCCAAACAATTAAAGATAATTTTGGAACGGGGTTTGTTTGGGATGAGGATAATTATTTAACAAATCAATTCTTTCACCCTTATCACGGTGCAAATTATTTTAATACGGCAAGATCAAACGGGTTAGAGTTTTGGGAATCAGTTCCGTATGCGATCGGCGGTAGTTTAATGTGGGAATTTTTTATGGAAAATGAACCTCCCTCTTATAATGATCTTGTTAATACTTCAGTAACCGGGATTACTTTTGGGGAAATATCCTATCGCGTTTCAAATTTAATTATTGATGAAAGCACAACGGGATTTGAAAGATTTCTACGAGAGTTAACTTCTACTGTAATTAATCCTATGCATGGATTTAACCGTCTTATTAAAGGAGATATGTGGAAATCCGGAGCAACCAATAATCAAACTAATTATAAAATAACTTTTTCTACGGGCGCTAATAATGTCTTTTTTGAAAATGATAACAGCAAAACGTATGCATCGCTTAGAGCAAATCTTGTTTACGGAAATATTTATGATGTAAAAAATCATAAATCCCCTTTTGGATATTTCTCGCTCCAGGGTGAGGTTAATATTGCCCAAGGTGATGATATTATAGGGATATTTGCAAGCGGTGTTCTTACGGATAAAAAAGCGAAGCTTTTTAATATCTCCAACAACATAATTGGTTTATACAAAGAAGTTGATTTTTGAGCAACGAAGTATACAAACTAACAACAACAAGTATTACCGGTAAATTAATAAGCCGCATTGAGATCTTAACATCAGTTGAGATGGAAAACAATATAACTGTATCCGGGATATTGATGGGCGGTACAAACTCTCAATACGCTGCCGAAGAAGGAAAGGATTACAATCTTGGTCCGGGTGCAAGCGGAAGTATAGGTATAAAATTTTTTTTTGATGATTACGCTGAAATATATGCATCCTACAAAAGATATTGGATACATACACTTGCCGGAGCCGATGGTGAGGAATTTGTCGGATTGCTTAACATCGGAGTAAATTATAATGTATTTACAAAAACCGGCGTGGGTTTAGAATTTCTTCTTTATGAACGTTACGGAGAATATGAAAAATATCCTGATTACAGCAGCTCGAATGCAGCATTAAGATTTTATGTAAAATATTCTATTTGATTAGTTAAAAAAAGTACTTGAGATTATATAATAAAATATTGTTAGTTATGCTTCTATCTATATCATATATAAACGGGCAAGCGCTCGAGGAAAATGTAACCGTTGGTAAAGATGGTTTCTATCCTGTACCGGTACTATTTTATTTACCGAATACCGGTTTTGCTTTCGGAGCCGCTTTCCTTTATTACAACAATCCCGATCCGAATAATCCTGACAGATTTCCAGATATTTTAGGCGGCTTCGGAACATATTCTACGAAAAAACAAATTCAAGGCAGCATTCGCGTTAATAGATTTTTCGGCAATAACGATTACCGCTTCGATCTCGAAATTTCTTTTTTCCGAACACCCGATGAATTTTGGGGGATTGGCCCCGACCCGGATACTAAGGTGAAAGAAGAAGTAACATACGACCAATATAGAATAAAGGTCGATTTCTTGGCCGCGGTTGTTAAGCATTTTTATATTGGACCGTATTACTGGTTCGAAAAATTTGACCTTTCGGATTACGAACCTGATGGTGTTATTGTAAGAGGAGGACTGCTTGGTGCTTTAGGTGTAACAACCTCGGGCGCAGGTATTGAAATTATTTTAGATTACCGCGACAGCTTATTCTTCCCTACAAAAGGAACTTTCACCGATCTGAAAGCGCTCTTTTATTCTAAAGCATTTGGCGGGGACGTTAATTTTTTCCGGTTTGATTTGGATACAAGGTATTATATCGAAATAACAAAAGGGCAAGTTCTTGCACTAAATTCATTATTTAACAGCACGGCCGGTGATGTCCCGATTCAAATGCTTCCTAAACTTGGTAGCCATCAAATGATGCGTGGATACCCGATGGGAAAATATCTCGATAAAAATTTATGGGCTGTACAAGCCGAATATAGACGCCCGCTTTTCTGGAGAATCGGAGCTTCTGCGTTTATTGGTATTGGACAAGTGTTCCCGGAATTTTCAAAATTCAGTGTTGACGATTTAAAAATAGCCGGTGGATTAGGTCTCAGGTATTTGCTGGATAAAGAACAACATCTCAATGTGCGCTTAGATATCGCTCAATCGCGCGAAGGTACTTACGTTTATTTTACTATACAAGAAGCGTTTTAAGTCAAAATAACTTTTATGATAAAATGAAGACATTTTCTTTAAATATAATTACGGCAATTATGATTTTCTTTTGGGGTATAACATTGGTAACCGACAACTTTGCACAGTCTGTACAGTACGGTGTAAGAACAGGTATAAATGATTCCCACAAAAAAGATTTGGATTTATCTGTGTTTGAAATCTATTTGCGTACAGTTCCTCCAATCTATTCACCGGCAGATAATTTTTTCAGCCCGTTAAATATTTCTTTTGAAGCGGCTATTGGTTTATTACATGACAAAGCAAATAGTGCATTGTTGTTTTCAATGGGACCTTCGGTAAACTTAATTAGCTATAAAAATATTTTCTCCGTTTCAACCGGTATAAAACCCACAATACTGACTAATCATTTTTTCAACAATTTTGACCTTGGCGGTACACTAAATTTTAAAAGTCATATTGCAGCAAATGTTTCTCCCAATAAAAAAATTATTATAGGGTATAGATTCGAACATATTTCAAATGCCGGATTATATGAAAAAAACCCAGGGGTTAATTTTCACTATATTGAATTTGAATATGTTCTATAAAATATGTTTTATCATTGTAATAGGGTAAATAGATATGGATTTAGCAATAATAGCAGCAGGTAAAGGGCTTAGATTAAAAGAAGAGGGAATTAATATTCCTAAACCTCTTGTCGAAATTAACGGCGTTCCGTTGATAGGAAGAATAATTGATATTGCTATTAAAAACGGTGTTGATTCAATTGCATGTATTATCAACGATGAATCGGAAGAATTAGAAAAATACTTACAAGAAAATTATTCAAGTTACTCGTTAAATCTGGCGGTTAAATCGACACCGAGTTCATTCCACAGTTTATATCAATTAAGTCGATTTGTAAAATCACCTTTTCTTCTAACCACAACCGATTCCGTTTTTAAGGAAGATGAATTTTCAGCTTTTCTTGATTACGGTATTAATAAAAATGATGCTGATGCAGTTTTAGCGGTTACCGATTTCATTGATGATGAAAAACCTCTCTATGCTGAAGTTGAAGAAGATTCTAGAATTATAAGTCTTTTAGATAACAACAATGATTATGAATTTGTTACCGGTGGTTTATATATATTTAAAAAGGATATAAAAAAGTTCATCGATGAAGCAGCAGAACAAGGTGTAAATCGATTGAGAAACTTTTTAAGATTTTTGATGAAGAATAAATTGAAAATGTATGCTTTCCCGTTCTCAAAAATTATTGATATTGACCATGTGTCGGATATAAACAAAGCTGAAAATTTTTTGGTGTATATTGATAAAAACTCGAGGTGATAAAATGAAGTTACAGTTTGCAGGTATAAAAAGAAAAACCGATTACTCGCCGAATCAAATAACAAATGATGGGTTGATTTTATTAAAAACAGCACAAGAGCTGATGAAACTAGGTGCTGATTGTAAACTTTACGAAGAATCTGATGTCTTTTCAGACAGTATAAAGGAGAATGTAATATTTACGATGACACGAGGCGAAGAGGCGCTGAAAAAACTTGTTGAACTTGAAGAGGAAGGAAAATTTATAATCAATTCACCGGTATCAAGTTTAAACTGTTACCGGGTTAATATGTCTGCAAAACTAATTGAAGCAAAAATACCATTCCCTAAGAGCAAAGTTGTATCAACTCTATCAAATGAGCAGCACAAATTATCGGAAATTGGTGAGCGTAAGATATGGGTTAAACGCGGGGATGTGCACGCAATACACAGAGAAGACGTATCGCTTGTTTACGGTGATGAAGAGTTGAATTTTTTATTAAAGGAATTTGCTCATCGGGGTATTAAAAATGCAATTCTTCAAAGGCATATTTACGGCGATGTGGTTAAATTCTATTCCGTGAAAGATACTGACTTTTTTAGATGGTATTATGTAAATGGAAATAATCATTTTCAATTCGATGTGAAAGAATTGATGGAGCTGACTTATAAATCGGCGGAAATATTGAATCTGCAAATTTATGGCGGAGATGCAATCGTATCCGAAGATGGATCATTAACGGTTATTGATATTAATGATTGGCCGAGCTTTGCAAACTTTAGAGATGAAGCAAGTAAATTTATTGCAGAGGTAATTTATGCTAATGCAGTTAAGTTTATGGATGCAAACAACTCAAATCTCAATGCTGTAATTGAATGAAGAGGAAAGCTTATGCCCGAAGTTCAATCCGTTAAATCGACTTATAAAGCAAAAGATACCGAAGAAATAATAGATAAAATATTTTATAGGCCTATTGGTTTTGTAATGGCTATCGCCTCTAAAGCATTGGGACTTTCACCAAATGCAGTAACAATTATAAGTATATTCGTTGGTGTTGCTGCCGGTCATTTTTTCTATTATGAAAGTATTTCGTTAAATCTTTACGGCATTATACTTTTAATATTAGCCAACGCAATGGATAGCGCCGATGGTCAACTTGCAAGGATTACAAATAATAAAAGCAGAATTGGGAGAATACTTGACGGGCTTGCCGGGAACCTGTGGTTTATTAGTATTTATATGCACTTATACTTCAGGTTAATCAACAACAGTTATAATCCTTTTGTCCTTCTTTTACTTATAATTGCGGGAATTAGTCATTCATTTCAATCAGCTTATGCAGATTACTTCCGCAACTATTATCTAATGTTTGTTCACGGCAAAGATAAAAGCGAAATTGAAGAATCCGTAAATATAAAAGAAAAATACAATAAATTAAGTTGGGTAAAAGACTTCACGGAAAAGTTCTTATTGCGTGTTTATCTCAATTATACTTTGGAGCAAGAACTCTTTTCGAAGAACAGTATCAAACTCTATAACCTGGCAAAAAATAATTTTGATAATAAAATTCCGGTTACAGTATCGTCTCTTTATAAAAAACTGAATAAACCACTAATAAAGTACTTCAACATTCTTACAACCAATACACGTATGATTTTTTTGTTTATTGTGTTGTTCTTGAAAGAACCGGTACTTTATTTCCTCTTTGAGCTTACTATACTAAATATCTTATTTGTTTATATGGTACTTAAACACGAAAAGAACAGTTCTAATATTTATGATGAGGCTGTTAAGGTCAGCATTAGGTGAGATAGAAGATGAGCAAAAAAATTAAAACAGTTTTTTTTGTTTTGGGATTTATAATTTTTTTTGTGCTGATCACCAAATTCGGTCTTGAAAATATTTTAACAAATATTGAAAAGACCGGATGGTGGATAATACCTATTATCGGGGTATGGCTGCTTGTTTATCTGCTGAATGCATTGGCTTGGCAAATTGTTTTAAAAACACACACAAAAAATATTTTGTTCACCGATATTTTTTCGATTTCTTTGAGCGGATTTGCAATTAACTATATCACACCGGTAATAAATCTTGGTGGTGAACCTTATAAAGTACTCGCGTTGAAAGAAAAAATTGGAACTCAGAATGCTGTTTCTTCAGTAATAATTTATTCGATGCTTCATTTTTTTTCTTCATTCGTTTTTTGGATTGCCGCAATTGTGCTTGTTTTTTATTCCCTGCCTTTATCTCCCGAACTTCAAATAATTTTTAGCGCAGGCTTTGCCGCTGCATTGCTTGGTGTATGGTTTTTTTATTCTCGCCACAAGAAAGGAGTTTTTGTAAGCTTAATTAAAATTGTTCACAAGCTGCCGTTTACCTCAAGACTTACCGAAAAATTAAAAACCAAAGAGAATTCGCTTGCAAACATAGATGAACAAATAACCAGTTTCTATAATAAACGCAAAAAAGATTTTTATACTTCTCTTTTACTTGAAGTAACGGCTCGATTTATTGCTTCAATTGAATTTATCTTTATTCTAAATGCAATAGGAATGGAAATTACATTTGAAGAAGCAATCTATATAAATGCTTTTTCATCTTTGTTTATGAACTTATTCTTTTTCATTCCGATGAATTTGGGTGTACGTGAAGGAAGCCTCTTTTTCATAATGGGGTTGTTGAACTTTGCCTCTGCTATCGGGATTTATATTGGACTTGTAAATAGAATTAGAGAATTTTTCTGGATTTTAATCGGCTTGCTCTTAATTCAATTTAGAAAAACAAGTCTCTCAAATAAAAGAGTAATTGATTACGCTAATATAAATTGAAAAATAAAATAAAAAATATAATATTCGATTACGGCGGCACCCTAGATACACACGGTATTCACTGGAGTGAAATGTTTTGGGAAGCTTATCAGCATTTCCACTTACCTGTTGATAAAGATAATTTTAAAAAAGCATTCGTCTACTCAGAAAGATACATCCCGAATATAATTAAAAGAGATTTCGGGTTGGAGAAAACTTACAAAACTCAGATTTATTACCAATTCAAATACCTCGAAAGTAATAGTTTGTTATCCGGCTTTTCATATGTGATACTCGAAAAGATAGTTGGCTACTTAATAAGTCAGATTAAGAATAATATTGAAATCACAAAATTAACCCTGGGAATACTGGAACAAGATTATACGTTGGGATTAATTTCCAACTATTACGGTAATGTTGAAAAGGTTTTGGAAGAACTTGATTTACTGAAATACTTTAAAGAGGTAATTGATTCAACGATTGTAGGTGTTAGGAAACCTAATAAAGAGATTTTTGAAATAATGTTAAACAAACTTGGTGCAAACCCAATTGAATCCGTAATGGTTGGAGATTCGTACGGAAACGATATTACTCCGGCAAAGTTACTTGGATGTAAAACCATTTGGTTAGAGAATAAAGGCTGGGGTGAAGTTGAAGATACGAGTAATGCTGATTATATAATAAAATCACTCAAACAACTGCCGGGTGTAATAAAAAAAATAATATAAGAAACTATTTTTAAGAATAATGAAAGGTGAATAACTATGGGAAATTATGAAATTGAAAAACCGAATGGAAAGCTCGGCGTATTAATAGTCGGTGTAAACGGTGCCGTTTCAACTACTTTTTTAGCAGGTATTTTTACAATTAAAAAAGGTTTATCGTTGCCGATTGGTTCTTTAACTCAGATGGGAACAATTAGAATTGGTAAAAGAGCCGATAATAACTTCCCGATGATAAAAGACTTCGTCCCGTTAAATTCGATTGATGATCTTGTTTTCGGCGGATGGGATATTAGGGATGAAAACACATTTGAAGCTGCAAACTATGCAGAAGTGTTAAACGACAAAGATCTCAATAACGTCGCCGAAGAATTGAAAACTATCAAACCAATGAAAGCGGTATTTGATCAGAACTATGTGAAAAGATTAAAAGGAGATTATGTAAAGGAAGGAAAGACTAAGTATGATCTAATGCTGCAGCTTCGCGACGATATCCGGTTATTTAAGGAGAAGAATTCACTTGAACGCGTTATTGTTATTTGGGCGGGAAGTACTGAAATTTTTATCGAACAGAAAGATGTTCATAAATCAATTGAGGCATTTGAAGCCGGAATGAAAAATAACGACCCTGACATCGCTCCGAGCATGCTGTATGCTTATGCAGCAGTTTCGGAAAGCACACCGTTTATCAACGGCTCACCAAATCTTTGTGTCGACATTCCTGCTATAGTTGATCTGGCAATTGAAAAAGAAGTGCCGGTTGCAGGCAAGGATTTTAAAACCGGGCAGACTTTAATCAAAACCGTAATTGCCCCGATGTTGAAAATGAGAATGCTCGGATTAAACGGCTGGTTCTCAAATAATATTTTAGGAAATAGGGACGGTGAAGTTTTGGATGATCCCGGTTCATTTAAAACAAAAGAAGAAAGTAAATTGTCCGTACTCGGGACGATACTACAACCTGAACTGTACAAAGAACTTTATTCCGATTATTACCACAAAGTCCGTATCAATTATTACCCGCCGCGCGGAGATAACAAAGAAGGCTGGGATAATATAGATATCTTCGGTTGGCTCGGTTACCCAATGGAATTGAAAATTAATTTCCTCTGCCGAGATTCAATACTTGCCGCACCGATTATGCTTGATCTTATACTATTTGCCGATCTCGCTCAACGCAGTAATATGAAAGGAATCCAAGAATGGATGTCGTTGTTCTTTAAGAGCCCCATGCATTCGGAAAACGTCGTACCTGAACACGATTTGTTTATCCAATCAATGAAGTTGAAAAACACTCTCAGAAAATTAATGAATGAAATGCCGGTTACACATCTCGATACAAACGGAATAGAACATAGTGTTGAAGAGTATGAATGTTATGATTAAGTAACTAATGCTAATAAGAGGCTGTCTATAAAATAATTGACAAATAAAAAATCTGTGAAAATCTGTCCAAATCTGTGGTATCAGTGTGTTCTATTTTTATAAAAAACTTACTTTTTTTACAACCTCTTGTAAAATCAAAAAACTGATAAAAAATATGGTGTACTCACTTTTGATACTAAGCATAATTCTTTCTTTGGAAATAGATGGGCAAACTTTTGCTAAAGGTCCTTGCACTCATTCTTCCGCGTTGTTAAATAATACTTTCGAAAAAGATCGTGTTAAGGAAGAAGAACAAGAAGTCGTAATCTCCGCACTTCCGTTTGCTCTTTACAGTGAAATATTCGGATGGGCTGCCGGTGGCTTTGTCGGCATACAAGGGTTATCGCAAAAAAATATGTCGCTTTACGCAGGCGGACTTATGAGTACTAACGGCACTAAATACGGATTTATTCAATTCAGAGAATTTTACCTGCCGTTTTATCCACGAATATATATCGCGCCCGATATTCTCGGCGGTTATTTCGGTGTATTAAAAGTTTACAAAGACCCACCCGGAACAACTCCACCAGCAAACTCAAAACAAAGAGCAGGAAGCAACGATTCTGATGAAAACGATTATGTTGAAGTTAGCGGCTCGGATCAATGGTATGAAATGAAAATAAGATTTTTGCTTCCAATTGGTCATGGAAAGGAAGAAGTTTATTTCGCCCCGCAATTAAAAAACGGGATATTAGTTTCGGGAGAAATGGGGGGCACCCATTGGAACCCTCTTAAAAGCGGCAGAACTTTTATCGATATTAAACCTTTTTACAGGAAACGAGTTTCTTTTGCTACAAACGGAATAGAATTCGCACTTACACGGGAAAACACAGACTACTATGTAAACCCGACTCAGGGCAGTTTTCAAAAAGTTGCTTTTAGAAGAGACTTCGGCTGGTTCGATACAATGGCACCGTGGAGCGTTATGGAGACTGATTTTAGGTGGTATTTACCGCTTCACGAAATATTGGGAGGCAAAAATTCACTACCAAAAGTTTTGGCACTTGATTTCTGGTCTGTCAACACACTCACCTGGGATAGTTATGATATTGAAGGTGTTGATCCTCAAGGGAATTTAATTAAAAAATATCACCGTCCGCCGTCTTATACCGGCGCATACCTCGGCGGAAGATATAGACTGCGTGCTTATTACGAAGGAAGGTTTAACGATAGAGCCGCAATTTATTACGGTGCAGAGTATAGACAAATTATCTCATGGAATCCTTTTGATTATTGGGAATTAACCAGAAAGTTAAACGTGCATTGGCTTCAACTCGCAGTATTCGCAGAACTTGGAAGAGTTGCGCCGGATTGGAATTTTGAAACTCTGCATACTGATATGAAATGGAGCACCGGTGGTGGAATAAGAATTTTTATGAACAACTTAATTCTTAGAGTTGATTCCGCCTTTGGGGATGAAGGTATGTTTCTGCAAATGTATGTAGATCATGCGTTTTAGCTCTTTGTTAAAAATTAGCTCGATTTATTTATATAAAAAAAAGGAGATAGTATGATAAAACAAATAATGCTGGCAGTAATTATTCTAACTGTATCGGCCGCATCTCAAACCACTAAACCGGTAATAACGGAAAAAGATTATGCGGTTATCAACTATTCAAACCAACTTAATATTGATGGCGATATTAAGAAAGATGTTTTGTTCAACGGATCGCAAAGAAAGATTACACAGTTAACATTAAATAACGGTAAATCCCTCGGCAGTCATACGGTTTCAATGCCGTTTTTAGTTTATTGTGTTGCAGGAGAAGGAGAACTTGTATTAGGAGAAAATGATAAAACTGTTGAACTTAAACCAGGTTCGATGGTTACTGTTGAGGCAAATATACCGCATGATGTAATTGGCAAACCCAGCCTTTCGATAGTTGTAATTAGGTTTTTGAATGACAGGGGGATGGATTGATTTTTCTAAGAAACTAATATCGGTTTGAAGAATATTACTAACTGAGTATACCATCTTAAGAAGGTCAATTAAATCCTGGTTGATTAATAAAGAAAAGAAGTTTCAAATCACATTAAAAAGAAAAGAACAAAAATGAAAATTGCTTGGATTGGATGAAACAAACAAATTGCCTTTTGTTCAATAGAAATGACCAAATTTGTATGCGGTAACGGGAAATAAAAACAGCTTACAAGAAGCTATGTGATTATTTATTAATTTAATAGTCAATTTTTAGTTTTCATTACTGAAGAAAAATTAACTAACAGTCTAAGATTGCAGAATATTTAGACAAGTGTTAAACCCACCTTCCGCAATCAATTCCATTATTATATTATTACTTTTTCCCTATTCTGTTCAACATAACCCAATATTTAATTAAATGTTTAACTTGAAAAATCGAGAAATGCTATCTCAATATCCTTTATTTAATAGGGGAATAAAGTATTGACAAAATAAATAGACTTCCATATATTAGAAAACAGTTAAACGTTTAACCGGAAATCCAATGGCAGCTACTATAAAAGATGTCGCTTCTAAAGCTAATGTTTCGATAGCTACTGTTTCGCTCGTTATTCATAATAACAGCAGAATTTCTCCGGCAACAAAAAAGAAAGTACTCAAAGTAATTAAGCAGTTAGATTACCACCCATCTAAATCTGCTCGGGATTTGGTTTCTCAACAAACCGGAAACATTGGCTTCATTCTCACTGATGATCACTTTCTTAGAACCGAACCTTTCTATACAAGAATATTTTTAGGAACTGAATTCGAAGCAAGGGATAGAGGTTTTTATATCTTGCTTACAACAGTCGATTCTAACTTCGGGGAAGAAGATCCACTCCCGCGGTTTATACTTGACCGCAGCGTTGACGGGGTGATTATAGCTGGTAAAGTTCCGAATAATTTAATTGAAAGGATTACTTCAAAATATAATTTCCCAATTGTTTTTGTCGATTATGTTCCTGATGGAAATGAGTACCCGGTAGTTTTAATAGATAACATTCAAGGAGGAATCCTTGCAACAAATCATTTGATTCAATACGGTCATAAAAATATAGCCTTTATCGGTGGCGATATTCAACATCCTAGCATCAATGAAAGATTAATGGGATATACAAAAGCTTTGGAAAACGCCAAGTTAAAAATAAACGATAAACTGATCCATACTACTTCGCCTTACCCCGATAGGCAAAATGGTTACGATGCAGTAAAATCGCTTTTCAAAAAGAATAAAAACATAACAGCAATTTTTGCTTGCAATGATGCAATGGCAATTGGTGCTATGCATTTTTTAAAAGATAATGGTTACAAAATTCCGGATGATGTTTCCATAGTGGGATTTGATGATGTTGAAGTGGATCTGCTTTTAGACCCGCCATTGACAACTGTCAGAGTTCCCAAAATTGATCTTGGGGTGGAAGCCTTAAGATTGATGATTGAAGTATTAAAGAATAAGGAAAGAAAAAACAAAAAAGTACTTGTACCCGTAGAAGTAATCGTTCGTGGGTCCACAAAGAAAATATGAGAATTATATGACCGCAGCACTTTACATAGGCAATTGTGAACTTGATATAATTGAATACCCAATTGGTAAGGTTAAAAACAGTGAATTGCTTGTTCAAGTCGATTGTTGCGGAGTCTGTGGTACCGATCATCAAATAATTGCGGGAAAATCATATGCAAAACCTCCTGTTATTTTAGGGCACGAGTATTCGGGAACCGTGGTAGATAAAGCCGGTAATGTGACGGAAATAAATGTCGGTGATAAGGTCGTGATTGATCCCAACATCTACTGCGGCAAATGTAAATATTGCAGAAAAGGAATGGTGCATTTTTGTGAGAATCACCAAGCTCTTGGTGTTACAATGAACGGAGGATTTGCCGAATACTCTATTGTGCCCGTTTCACAAATCTATAAGCTGCCTGCAGATTTTGACCTCTCTGAAGCTGCCTTTGCCGAACCTCTATCATGTTGTCTAAGAGGAATCCAACAAGCTGAAATTAAAACTGGTGATTCAGTTGTAATTATAGGTGGCGGTTCTATTGGGTTGATGATGCTACAACTTGCAAAACTCTCCGGTGCATCAAAAGTAATTTTATTGGAACCTTTTAAAAACAAAAGAGATTTAGCGCTCAAACTCGGAGCTGATTTAACATTAGACCCAAGTGATCCTAATTCTACGAAAGAACTTATCGAGTTTACTAACGGCGGTGCTAATGTTGCAATAGAATGCGTTGGGAAAAGTAAAACAGTTGAGGTGTCGATTAATTTGGTTGATAAAGGTGGAACAGTAGTAATATTCGGTCTTGCGCCTGTTGACGAAATTGCAAAGATAAACCTTGCAAAGCTTTTCAAAAAAGAAATACGAATTCATAACTCATTTCTAAATCCGTTTACCTTTGAAACAGCAGTCAACCTATTAATTTCAAAAAAACTCAATGTAGCTGACTTAATCTCAAGCCAAATTCCGCTTAAGAATATCAATGAAATTTTTTCATCAATAAATCATTCCGCTGATATTAAAATCCAAGTAACAAACAAAACAAGGAGGAGTAATGCTAAAATTTTTCAAAACACATAAGTGGTGGCAGGGAGCTTTCATTATCCTTGTTGCCGGAATCTTAACAATTAATGCTCAAAGCGGTATTAATGAGATCGGTAGCTTTGAACAAGACTTACCATCATATTGGACGAAAGGATCGGAACCGGCAGGAGCAACCTTAACGTGGGCAACAGATCAATTCGTATCAATGGGCAAAAGCTTGAAGATAGAAAAAGAAACAACAAGCGAAGCAGCAATGTGGGAATCGGAGAACATGGTAGACTTGTGGTCGGAGCGCCACTTCAAAGATGTAGATATAAAGTTGGGTATACAGTACAGAACCGAAGGAGTAAACACAAATCCGGCAAGTGAAGATGAGAAATGGTATGTAACGTATACCTTTTATAGAGAAGACGGAAGTGAGATAGGAGAGAAGAAGTTCGAGATAGATCAAAGCAGTGCAAACAGCGGAGGATGGATAGAAGACAGTACTGCTATAGGGGAAATAATATTACCGGAAGATGCCTACACAACGATAATCAGGTTTGTAGGCGGAAAAGATGCAGTAGGAACGGTATGGGTAGATAACTTTGTCTTTGTCGGAAGAGGTGGATGGGCAGGACAGAACTGGAACACACAGGTAGGAGTACCGTCAGGCTGGTTCTATTGGTTACCGCCGATAGGAGGCAATGACGGAGAATTAACCGCAGGATACGAGAACACGATAGTAACAGATGAAGATGCATATCACGGAAGATATTCATTGAAGTTTGATATGCTTGAAGGTACTCGAGACGGATTTGTCGGGACGAGAAGATATGCGATAAATGGAAGCGGTTCAGCCGTAAAACAGGGAAGTAATGATATAACGGCATTGACCAGATTAGAACCCGGAGATGTAGTAAGAATCAGCGTATGGATAAAAGGTGAGAACTTACAACCGGATTCAGCGGCAGTAGTAGGAGACCAGTGGAGTGTAGCAATAACACCGATACAACATAACACACTCGGCAACAATGAAGGCTGGGGACAGATATGGGCAAGCGACATACCGTTGGTATTCCCGAAAGTAACAGAATTTGATTGGACTGAATTCTATGTAGACATACCAGTAGTAGAAGGAGCAAAATCCTTATCTGTAAGACTTCATCCGTTAGGAAGATTTCAAGGAACGGTTTATTTCGACAAGTTAACGGTAGAAAAACTTGATATACCCGAGATAAGCGAGATAGGCAGTTTCGAACAGGATTTACCATCATATTGGACGAAAGGAACGGAACCGGCAGGAGCAACCTTGACGTGGGCAACCGACCAATATTTATCGATGGGCAGAAGCTTGAAGATAGAAAAAGAAACAACAAGCGAAGCAGCGATGTGGGAGTCGGAGAACATGGTAGATTTATGGTCTGAACGACACTTCAAAGATGTAGATATAAAATTGGGAGTATCATACAGAACCGAAGGAGTAAATACAAATCCGACAAGTGAAGAAGAGAAATGGTACGTAAGCTACAGTTTTTACAGAGAAGACGGAAGTGAGATAGGTGAGAAGAAGTTCGAGTTGGATCAAAGCAGTTCGAGTACGAGTGGCTGGGTAGAAGATACTACAGCGATAGGCGAAGTAATACTTCCGGAAGATTCATATACAACGATAATAAGATTTGTTGGAGGACCGAATGCAACGGGAACGGTATGGGCGGATAACTTTGTATTTGTAGGCAGAGAAGGCTGGGCAGGACAGAACTGGAACACACAGGTAGGAGTACCGACGGGATGGTTCTACTGGCTGCCGCCGATAGGAGGCAATGACGGAGAATTAACCGCAGGATACGAGAACACGATAGTAACAGATGAAGATGCATATCACGGAAGATATTCATTGAAGTTTGATATGCTTGAAGGTACTCGAGACGGATTTGTCGGGACGAGAAGATATGCGATAAATGGAAGCGGTTCAGCCGTAAAACAGGGAAGTAATGATATAACGGCATTGACCAGATTAGAACCCGGAGATGTAGTAAGAATCAGCGTATGGATAAAAGGTGAGAACTTACAACCGGATTCGGCGGCAGCGGTAGGAGATCAATGGAGTGTAGCAATCACGCCGATACAGCATAATACATTAGGAAATAATGAAGGTTGGGGAGAGTTCTGGTCGAGAGATATACCATTGGTATTCCCGAAAGTAACAGAATTTGATTGGACACAGTTTTACGTAGATGTACCGATACAAGAAGGAGCGGTGTCGATGTCTGTAAGACTGCATCCATTGGGAAGATTCCAAGGAACAATATACTGTGACGGACTAACGGTAGAAAAGATAAACGATGTAACTGGTGTTGGTGATGAATTTTTACCGACTGATTATGCTTTGTATCAAAACTATCCTAACCCCTTCAACCCAAGCACAATCATTAGTTATGCTCTACCGAAACAATCGAACGTAACAGTAAAAATTTATGATATGCTTGGTCGTGAAGTAAAAACTTTGGTTGATGATTTCAAAAATGCAGGTATGCACGAAATAACCTGGAATGCCGACAATAATTACGGTTCTAAAGTATCAAGCGGAACATATATTTATGTAATTAAAGCCGGTGAATTTTATCAAGCAAAGAAAATGATTATGCTGAAGTAATTTTAGCTTTTAAGGGAGGCGGAATTTAAGCCTCCCTTTCTTTAATTTTCTATTTTATAACACAAATAGTATGGGTGAATGTAATGTTCACTAAAAAGAATTATATAAAAGTAATATCGATGATGTTGATAATGTTATCATGGAATTTGTATGCGGGAACAACGGGTAAAGTCGCAGGAAAAATAACCGATGAAGCAACTGGTGAACCCTTGTTCGGAGCAAACGTTTTGATTGTAGGTACCAATTACGGAGGCGCCGCTAATATTGATGGTGAATATTTTATTATCAATATTCCTCCCGGTGTGTATGAATTAAAAGCATCAATGGTTGGTTTTACGCCGATGATTGTTCAAAACGTTCGGGTCTCAGTCGATCAAACTACTAAAATCGATTTTGAATTATCCGAAGAAGCCGTTCAAATATCTGACGTAATTGTAACAGCTACCAAACCGATTGTTCAAAAAGATTTAACTTCTACGGAGGCAAAAGTTAGCGGTGAACAAATTTCTATGCTGCCTCTCGAGGATGTTTCTTCTGTTGTTAACCTGCAAGCAGGTGTTGTGGACGGACACTTTAGGGGCGGAAGAAGCAATGAAGTTAAATACTTAATTGATGGCGTTCCCGTTAATGATGCATTTACCGGACAATCAAGTCTGAATGCTGAAGTAAATAGCATTGAAGAAGTACAAGTGTTAACTGGTACATTTAATGCCGAATATGGCGAAGCTCTTTCGGGTGTGGTAAATCAAGTAACTAAAATTGCAGGAGAAAAACTCAAAGGAGAGTTCTCATATTATTCCGGTGATTATTTATCCGGAAGAGATGAGCTTTTTGCAAATATAGATAATATTAACCCTGTTGATGTATATAATTTTCAAGGAAGTTTAAGCGGACCGGTACCCGGCTTGGAAAATATAGCTTCTTTATTTATTTCCGGCAGATATAATTATGATGATGGTTACTTGTATGGCAAAAGAATGTTTAACCCGTCCGATTCATCAAACTTTTCTGCAAATGATAGAGAAGAATGGTACGTTGGTGCAACCGGCGATAATAAATTTGTCCCGATGAATTACAATAAGCGTTTATCTCTTCAGGGTAAACTCGCTTTAAATGTTGGGGGCGGTAAGGGTATAGTTTTTAACGGTATTTACCAAGACCGTGAATATAAAGATTACAACCACTTGTATAAATTAAATCCCGACGGTGATTATACAAAATATGAAAAGAGTTATCTCGGGATAGCAAGTTACACATTGGTTTTAAGCAACTCCGCATTTATTGATTTTTCTGCATCGGGACTTTTATCTGAATACAAACAGTATGTTTATGAAAACCCGCTCGATCCGCGCTATGTTAATCCCGATAGAAAAAAAGACGTAAGCGGAAGTGCATTCTATACGGGAGGAACGGAGAATTGGCATTTTAATCATACTACAACAACAATTACAGGTAAAGCAGATCTTACATGGCAATTTGATCAAAAAAATCAACTCAAAACTGGTTTCGAATTCCAGTATCACAATTTGGATTATGAAGATTTTCAGGTGGTTATTGACGCAACTACAAACTTTAAACCGGCTTTACCCGAAAAGGGTGCATTTAACTATAATACCTATACAGCAAACCCATATCAATTTGCTGTATACATGCAGGATAAAATAGAGTTTGACTATTTGATTATTAATGCCGGTCTAAGATTTGATTACTTCGAACCGGATGGAAAATTTTTGAAAAACCCAAATCAAATAAATGTTTTAGACGAAATGCAACCCCCCTTTCCGGATTCATTAATGAAACAAGCAGATGCAAAATATCAACTTAGTCCGCGTATCGGTATTTCATATCCTATTACGGATAAAGGCGCTATACATATTTCATACGGACACTTTTTCCAAATTCCTCCTTTTGAAAATCTTTACAGAAATCCAAACTTTAGAATTCCATTAACCGGAGATTTCCCCGGGAACATTGGCAATACAATCGGCAATGCAGATCTTGAACCGCAACAAACCATAATGTATGAAATCGGTTTGCAGCAAGAACTAACCAACAATTTTGGGATTACAATTACAGGCTATTATAAAGATATTCGTAATCTTCTAAGTACTGAAATTTACATCAAAAATGAATTCCGTAAGTTCAGCAAACTTGTAAATAAAGATTACGGTTCAGTAAAGGGAATAACTTTATCATTCGAAAAAAGATTCAGTGGCGGTTTCGGTGCAACTCTCGATTATACATTCCAAGTTGCAAAAGGCAATGCATCCGATCCCAACGATGCATTCGATAAAGCGCAGGCAAATCCCCCCATTGAAGTAAATAAACAATTAGTCCCGTTGGATTGGGACAGAACACATTCTCTTAATTTTACATTAACTGCTGGTCAACCCGGAGATTACATCGCAAGCTTAGTAGGAAGACTTGGTTCAGGACTTCCGTATACACCAGCAATTCAAAACCAAAGAACCGGTTTGGAAAACAGCGACAACAAACCTGCAATATTTAATGTAGATTTATACTTAACAAAATACTTCGAAATTTTCGGATACCAGCTTTCTGTATTTGCAAAAGTTTATAATTTATTTGATACGGCTAACGAGCTCGATGTCTTTGGTGATACCGGTAGAGCAGGGTACTCACTTGAACTGACTCGTCAGCAGGAAGAACCCCGGGGCGTTAATACATTGAAAGAATTTTATACAAGACCGGATTTTTATTCTGCACCGAGACAAATTGTGCTTGGCGCTTCTATAGCATTTTAGAAATTGGTAAATCTTGGAGGTTGACGTGTTTACGTTTGACGGTAAACAAAAGTTTATTACCATAATATTTTTCTTATTAACTTTTCCTTTTTCCCAAATAAGTGCTCAGGTTATTGTAGATAAAAGAAAAGGTGATCATAACCAAACCCGCAAAGGTTTTATGGATGGAAATCTTGCCGCAACGGTTTATTATAATTTCGGCGAGATTGCCGATTGGGAAAATGAACCGAGCCGCAGCGGTGTTTGGCCTAAAGGAACAAATCATACCTATGTTGATGGTGTTGCAATTATTGTACAGGCAGAAGCTCAAGACCCAAACGGTAATTATATTCATCCTCTTGAAACTAACTACTATGAATTTACCCGCTACGATCAAGCAACGGGTGTTACCTACGGTTGGTGGCCCTTACCCGGGTATGCTGGCGCATATAGTTCTGCCCCGGCAAGGAGTGACGATCCGCAAACTTGGCCCTCAACTTGGCCTGATAGACCGACTGATTGGGACGGACATTGGAACGGTTTTTTCGGTAAAGGAGTTTTCAATGCCGATGTTGAAACCTATTTTGTTTTTGATGATCATGAGGATAGAGAATATTTATTAAACAATAATTTCACACCCGATGCCGATGATACCGATAGAGGCGGATTGGGAATGCAGGTTAAAGCTCGTGGATTTCAATGGTCTCAAGTGCTCGCCGAAGATGCAATATTTTGGTACTATGAAATCAGAAACATGGGTACCTATGATTATGAAAAGACCCTCTTTGCTCAATATGTTGATTGGGGAATTGGCGGGCATGATAACTCTTCAAACAATGCCGGTGATTACAATACTTTACTCGATATGTCTTACGCATGGTCAACTGTTCCGTTTGGCAGCCCGGGCAACTGGAGCCCCGTTGGGCTGGCAGGTTATGCATTCCTCGAAAGTCCCGGTGTTCCCGATGATAGGAAAGATAACGATCAAGACGGTTTGACCGATGAAAGAAGAGATAACGAAGCTAATGTATTTATAGAAAGCCCAAACCAAGACCCATACCTATTGAATCCTTTCAATGATACGACAAAGTTCAGAGAATTTTATGGATATTCATGGAAACCTCATTGGGATGCCGATGAAAATGCCAATTGGCAATCTTTTATGGATGTAAATAACAACGGACAATGGGAAGAAGACGAACTTCTTTATGATGATGTTGGAACCGATGGTATAGGTCCTTTTGATGAAGGATATACCGGTCCCGATCCTGACGGAACAGAAGGAAACGGCAGACCTGATCAAGGTGAACCCAATTTCGGGATACTCGATAAAGATGAATCCGACCAACTCGGTTTAACGGGGTTTGCTATTTATCCAGTTCACAAATATGAACTGGATAACGATGAAGAAAATTGGGAAGTTCTCTCAGGGTTGCCTGAACCGCACGGACAAGAACTGCAGGGCGTAAATCTTGCCAATTATTTTTCAAGTTATCTTTTTAGTATGAATGGAAGGAACACATACTCACAAACAACAGGGCAGACCGAAGAAGCCGGAGAAATTGAGAGATTTTCGATGTCTATGATTTTCGGTATTAGCGAAAGTGATTTATTCCGAAGAAAGAAAACAGTACAACAGATTTATAATGCAAGTTACAGATTTGCAAAACCCCCGGAAAAACCATTACTAACAGCTATTCCCGGTGATGGTAAAGTTACTCTTTACTGGGATGACAGGGCGGAGAAAACTTTTGATGCTTTCTACCAAAGAATAAATTTTGAGGGATACAGAATTTACCGTTCCACCGAACCGAACTTTTTAGAAAATAAAATTATTACCGACGCTTACGGCAAAGCTACTTTTAGAGAGCCGATTGCCCAATTTGATTTAATTGACGGTGTTACCGGCTTGCATCCTATTGACGTTAACGGTGCTCTATTCTACTTGGGGGATGATTCGGGATTGAAACATTCATTTGTTGATTCAACTGTTCAAAACGGACAAACTTATTATTATGCTGTTGCAGCATATGACCGCGGTTTTACAACCGTAACAGTTGAAGGAAATTTTGAGGGAATTCCACCTTCCGAAACAACGACAATATTAAAACAAGATATTAACGGAAATGTAACTGCGGATGTTAACACCGCAGTCGTAACACCTCGCGCTCCGGCCGCAGGATATCTTGCCCCTGAAATTACTTCTTTTGAAGCAACAGGACCCGGAACGGGAACTGTTTCGGTTACGGTGTTAAATCCTGATTCTGTAAGAAACAACAATACATACAGACTTCAATTTTATGAAGACAGCAGGTTCAATAATTCTGCGCATCCTTTCTATTCATTAATAAATATAATTGGCGGAGATACTCTTTTAAACCGAGAACAAGTTTTAAGCGAAGAAATACAAACACCGGTAATTGATGGTTTTGTTGTTGATATAAAAACCGATACAGCTGTTACTATAAACTTTGATCAATCGGAATGGATAACCGGTAACAGTAATTATATAGTTCAGCTCGGTTTTGATTCTCGATTTCAAGCTGCTTATCAAGGCAAGCGTGTTGATTATCCCGCTGATTTTGAAATAGAATTAACCGAGCCAGGCCAAGGGGCAATTTCATTCCCTGCCAGCGGATTCAGTCAACCTATTCAATCTAATATTATTGTAAGAAACCTGACCGAGGAAATTGACGATTTCCAATTCATTTTCCGTGATGAAAATAAAGATGAACTTTTTAATGACGGTGACGCAATCTTCCTTGTTGTTGGTGATTCGCTTGGTAAAAAAGCCACTTCGTTTGCTGATGTTAGAGTTAGCTGGTCAATGACTCTGTTAAAAGATACTACGATTGCTGAATCAGAACAAAGACATCCGCAATTTGGTGATGTTTTCAAAATTGTAACTAACAAACCGTTCCGCAATAACGAGTTTATGGAATTTACTACTGTTGGTCAGAGATTTGATAAATCTAAAGCAGAAAATGATTTAGATAAAGTTGCTGTTGTTCCTAATCCGTATGTAGGGGCTGCTTCTTGGGAACCTTATTCAACTTCTGTTGGACGTGGAGAGAGAAGAATTTACTTCATGCATCTTCCTAACGAATGTATAATCCGGATTTATACTTTAAGCGGAAAACTTGTAGATACAATTGAACATAAAAGCTCTATTTCAGACGGACAAGAAAGCTGGGACTTAGTTTCCAAAGATGGAATGGATATAGCTTACGGAGTTTATGTTTATCATATAGATGCTCCGAATGTAGGAGAAAAAATAGGTCGCTTTGCTATTATTAAATAAAAATTGAACAAAAATTCCTTGCGGGGAGAAGTCATGTTTAAGTCAAAACTCGCTAATAATCTTTTTTTGTTAATCATAATTTTTATGGTTAGTCAAAATATTACAGCACAAAATGTTTCTAAAGCCGGAACAACTGCTGCAAGTTTTTTGGAAATTGGAGTCGGTGCCGGAGCAATTGGCATGGGCGGCGCATTTGTCAGTGTTGCAGATAATGCATCTGCACTTTACTGGAATGTGGGTGGAATTGCAGAGCTGCCCCAATTCGAATCAATTATTGTTCATACAGACTGGATTGCGGAAACTAACTTTGATTTTGCCGGACTCGTTCTTCCTCTCGGTACTTTTGGTACTATCGGTCTTAGTTTTACTTCTCTTTCGATGGACGATATGAAAGTTACAACTGTGGAAAAGCCGAATGGTACTGGAGAATACTTCAGTGCAAGTGATATTGCGGTTGGTGTATCCTACGCACGAACACTAACAGATAGATTTTCAATAGGGTTTACCGTTAAGTATATTGAGCAGAGAATCTGGCATATGAGTGCTTCGGCTTTTGCTATTGATGCAGGTACAAAATTTAAAACCGATTTACTTGGCGGCTTAACAATCGGTGCGTCCATTTCCAATTTCGGAACACCTATGACGCTTGAAGGACGAGATGCCCGCTACTTTATCCGTGTGGATGATACTAAGCAGGGATCGAATGACAGAATACCGACAACTATTGAGATGGATGAATGGGAATTACCGCTTATGATGCAAATCGGTATTTCAACTTTTGCATTTAATAATGACACCTACAAATTGAGATTTGCCGCGGATGCTTTGGTACCTAATAATAATTATCAAAGCATGAACGTCGGAGGAGAATTATCTTTTAAAGACTTCATATTTATTCGGGGAGGATATAACTCCTTGTTTTTAACTGATGGCGAAGGCGGTCTTTCATTCGGTGTTGGGTTGAATTCAAAAATGATTTTCTCCGATGCCATTGTAAACTTTGATTATGCGTTTAGAGATTTCGGCAGATTACAGAATGTTCATAATTTTTCTGTGGGTATTAAATTTTAGTGAGAGCGTTTGTGAATGAGAATCACAATAGAAAAATTGCCGTCGGTTTTAACCGACGGGAGGTAATAAGCCTAAAACAACTTGGCTTTAGCCACATTGGAAAAAAATCGTTGGGGCTAAAGCCCAAATTTAACTTTATTCAATTTAGTCCGTCAGCTAAAGCAGACGGTAATTACTTAAAGACATTTGTAGCAGATAATAAAAGAGTGTATGCTGCTTTTAATTTTCTTCTATTATTCTTTTTAGCAAGTCTTGTTAAATTACCAGCCCAAAGTTTATTCAACGAATTAAACATCAACACAATAAAACCCGATGAAATAGTTGCAAAAGTTGGTGATAAAGAAATTACCGCAGAAGAATTTTTTTACAGTTACGAATATGGTCCGTCATTCACTAAAAGAAAAGCAGATTCAAAGCAAATTCATTTGAAGTATATGATTAATGAAAAGTTGATCGCACTTGAAGGATATAATGAAAATATACTAAGCGAAAAAGGAGTTGAAACGTTATATCAAGATATTAAAGCAGATCTTGCAACAGAAGAAATGTTCAAAGACGAAATTATAAATACTCTGGAAATAAGTAATGCTGAAATTGACTCAATTGTAGTAGACAAACAGATGGAAGTTGAACTTAGATGGCTCTATTCCTCTGATATGGAAGGAGCCAAACAATATATGAATGCATTAAAAAACGGAGAGTCATTCGAAACACTTTTTATAAACCAATTAAATGATTCTGTATTCTTTGACATGCGCTCAATGACCACCTCTATATATTCACTTAAGAAAAATAATCCCTTGCTTGCACAAATTATTGATACACTAAAAGCTGGTAATCACTCGGCTCCCATTCATGTAAATAACGAATGGTACATAATTAAACTCGAGAATATTTGGAAAAATATGGTAACTAATCAGAGCGAGTTTGACAAACTAAATTACGAAGCAAAACAAGCAGCAATTAAATCTAATATGGATAAAGAATCTGATAAATATGTTGATAACTTAATGAGAAGTGAAAATCCAATTATCAAAAAAGAGGCTTTTGATTTGCTTCGTTCTTACCTCGGCAAATATGTTTTACCAGAAGAAAAATATGATGAGTGGAATCTAGAGGATAATCTTAATAGAGCACTATCTGCGCTTGATATGCATAGAGGTGATGAATATACTGGTATCAAATTAGTAATTGCAAATAATCAATCGTTTATGCTTGATGAATTTATTTTCTGGTACCGAAATAGAAGTCTGCAAATAAAATTTGATGAAACAAATCTCAATACGTTTTCCGCTTCGTTGGAAAATATGATTTGGAGAATGGTAAGAGATAAACTTTTAACCGAGCGTGCAGAAGGGAAAGGTTATTTCGAAAAAGATTGGGTTAAAACTCAAGCATCTTGGTGGAAAGATAAAATCGCCTACAGCGCAATGCGCCAAAAACTTGCAAATTCAATTTTATTTGAAAATAGAGAAGTAGATCAAAATAGCACTGAAGAAAGTTCGGCATCTGAACAAACACAGCAATTAATGGAAAAGATGTTTAGAATAATTCAAGATGCGAAGAAAAAATACAATGTTGAAATCAATGAAAATATATTGAACAGAATAAATGTGTCTGTGGTTAATAATCCCAATGCGATGGATTTCTATGCGGCTAAAGCAGGGGGGCTAATACCGCGTCCTCCTTATCCTACAATAGATAACGAATGGGTGAGTTGGGAATAACGGAAATGAAATTGAATTTTAGAAATATAGTGATGCTTTTTATTTTATGTTTGCTTTTTCCAAGCTGCGGAGATAGAGAAAATAAAGAAAACACGCTCACATACTGGAGTTCAAACAATACTTATGAAATTCAATTTGCCGATTATATAACAAAGACCTGGAACAATAAAAATTCAACTAAAGTAGCATTTCAACCGGTACCTGAAGGTCAGTCAAGTGAAGAAGTAATACTTGCTGCTGTTGTGGGCGAAACCACCCCCGATATCTATTCAAATATGTGGCAGGGCGATGTTGAAGCGTATGCGCAAGCCGGTGTTTTAATTCCTTTAGATACACTTGATGGTTTTATGGAATTTCTTTACGAAAGATGCGACACAGCAGTTGTTGAAGAAATAACGTCCTTGGATGGTCATATCTATCAGATTCCATGGAAAATCAATCCTATAATGCTTATTTACAATCAAAACATAATTGAAGAATTGCAGCTTGATTCAGTGCCCGGTACCTATTCACAATTCATTGAGGCATCCAAAAAATTTCAGAAGGATACCGATGGAGATGGTTATGTTGACAGATGGTTTGGTTATGCGGAAGTACAGGTAACATGGTGGCAAAGGTTTTTTGATTTTTATCCTCTTTATTTAGCGGCATCAGGCGGAGGTTCATTAATTAAAAATAATAAAGCCGTTTTTAATAATGAGCATGCCGTCAATGTTTTTAAATTCTTAAAAAATCTTTACGCGAAGAATTACTTTTCAAAAGAAAGGCTTTCGTCACGGCAAGATGTTTTTCTTTCGGGAGTTATCGCAACAAGATTTACCGGACCTTGGGAAATTGCGCACGCGGAAAAATTTAAACCAGATGGTTTTGAATATAACTTTTCTCAGCTTCCGGTGCCTGATAATCATGAAGGACCAATATATACTTACGGTGACCCGAAAAATATTGTAATATTTAATACTTGTAAATATCCTGATAGAGCTTGGCAGTTTTTAAAGATAATGTTAAACGAAGAAAACGACTTAAAGTTATTAGAGTTTAGCAACCAGTTACCGCGAAGAAAAAATATTGAAGAAAATCCCCTTTATGCCGATTACTTTAACAACAATCCAAAGATGAAAAAATTTGCAGAGCAGGCAAAATATGTTAAGGGAACAGACGCAAGCCCGGTATTAAAAGAAGTATTTGATTTAATCTCTCAGCAGTATGAAGCTTGTGTTGTATACGGAGTTAAATCTCCTGAACAAGCTATCAAAGATGCAGCAGAGGCGGTTAACCTATTGTTTTTGGAATAATGTTAAATGAGAATTAAACGTCAAATAATGCCCTATCTTCTTGTATCCCCGTACATCATTCATTTTATTTTGTTTGTTGCATTCCCGGTTATTTTTTCAATTGTACTCACATTCCATAAATGGAATATCATTGCACCGATGGAATATACCGGTTTGAGTAATTACATAAGGTTATTTCAAGACGAAGTATTCCTAAAATCTCTTGGCAACACTCTTATATTTTTGGTAATTCATATCCCGCTTCAAATAATTGTAGCATTGTTTCTCGCACATATTTTGAATCAGAATATAAAATTCAGAGGATTTTTCAGAGCAGCTTTCTTTTTACCCGTAATTGTATCAGGTGTTGTTGTAACAATTCTTTGGCAGCAGCTATATGGATTTGATACAGGTTTATTAAATCGATTATTAGTTAGTGTCGGATTAAATAAAATCGGTTGGCTTACTGATCCAAACATAGCAATGCCTTCAATTGCGTTAATGGCTACTTGGAAAAACGTAGGCTTATATATTGTCCTTTTTCTTGTTGGTTTACAAACCGTACCAATGCAATATTATGAAGCTGCAGATATTGAAGGAGCCAACAAATGGCAGAAATTTTTTAGAATAACATTGCCGATGATTAACCCTACGATTTTTATGGTTGTAATTCTTTCGACTATCGGTGGTTTCTCTCTCTTTATTGAACCGTATATTATGACCGGCGGCGGACCATTAAACAGTACAATCTCTGCTGTACTTTACATTTATAAACAAGGGTTCTTCTATTACCATATGGGATATTCTGCAACACTCGGATTATTTTTTGCTCTAATAATATTATTAGTAGTTGTTATTCAAAAGAAATTTGTTGAGCGTGACGTTTGAAACTATTTAAGAAAATATTGTTTTACTTTTTTCTCACAGCGGGTGCGCTTGTTTTTATTTATCCTTTTTATTGGATGATCACGGCATCTCTCGCACCTGAAAATGAAATCTCTAATTTAACTTTATTACCCTCGGCAATTACAATTGATGCCTATAGACAAATGTTTGATAAAATACCTATCGGCAGATCATTAATTAATAGTTTGATTGTAGCTTCATCAATAACAATCGGGGTTCTTATTTTCGGCTCGATGATTGGTTATGCTTTATCTAGGTTAGAATTTAAAGGAAGGAATTTAATTTTTTATATAATCATTTTTACGATGACGCTTCCGTTCCAAATTACGCTTATACCTCAATATATCATAATGGTTGAGTTTGGATGGATAGACACATACTTAGCGCTGATTGTTCCATACTTTATTAATGCACTCGGTATTATAATGTTTAGGCAGTATTTCAAATCGATTCCGCAAAGTTTAATTGATGCTGCTCGTCTTGACGGTTGTGGTGATATAAAAATAATTTTCAAGATACTCTGGCCAAACGCGATTCCCGCATTAGTAACAATTGGTATAATAACTTTTATGGCTTCATGGAACGAAGTACTTTGGCCGTTGATTGTTATTAGAGATGAAAACTTAATGACTATGCCGCAGCTTGTTACACTTTTTGCTGTCGGCGGAAGAGCGGAATCACAACTTGGTGTTAAACTTGCTTCAGCCGTTGTTCTTGCACTGCCGATTGCAGTTGCATATATATTCTTCCAAAAATATTTTATTCAAAGTATGGCATCTACTGGAATGAAGGAATAAACAAAATGAGTGTGGAAAAACTGAATATTGAATTGAAAGCCGATCCTAAAAAAGTAGTTCTGCAGTTTCTTAAAATGAAACCAAAGAGAACAAAAAGCCTCCTTAATCGTCTGCTTAATCTAAACAACGGTGAGGTTGATGAAAAACTTAAAAAAGTAATCTCAGAGTTTTCATATCGTCACAAAAATTTTGAGGCCGATCTTTGTAATAATTTTAAAAAAATAGAGCATTTTATTGAAGATGATGTTGAATTGTCGGATAATCAAAAGTTGTTGATCGGGGCTTATTTCTCAAAAGAATATTCAATTGAATCGGCTGCATTATTCAACCCATCCATTGTGCCGCACCCCGATCAATCAGGAATTGAAGATGGTGAGCTGAAGTTTGTTATGAGTCTTAGAGCCACCGGTGAAGGACATATATCTTCAATTGAATTCAGAGAGGGAGTGATTTCAAAAAACGGCGATGTAAAATTGATTCCCGATACTCGTCACAAAGAACTCGCCGATATTGCCGAGTTTCCTTACGGAGAAATAAAAAGGAAAAAACTTAGCAGAAGATTTATCAATCCCTTTGAAAAAGTTAATATTAAAAGAAGCAATTACCGATGTTCCTTCGACGAAAACTCATTGCTTAAAGAGAGAGTCCTTTTCCCCGTTTCAAAAAGTGAACAAATGGGAATGGAAGATGCTCGTTTTGTAAAATTTGATAATAACAACGGTTCAAAATACTTTGCCACTTACACCGCCTATGATGGAAAGAAATTTAGATCACAGTTAATCGAAACCGATGATTTTAGATCCTTCGAAATAGGCACTTTACATGGACGAATGATAAAAGACAAAGGAAAAGCTTTGTTTCCGCGAAAAGTTAACGGCAAATATTTTATAACTTCAAGGCAAGACGGTGAGAATTTGTATATGATGGAATCCGATAACCTATATCAATGGGACAATGTTCGAGAACTCCATAAACCTAAAGAATTATGGGAATTCCTTCAACTCGGTAATTGCGGTTCTCCGATCGAAACAAAGGAAGGATGGCTGCTTTTAACTCACGCTGTTGGTCCGCTGAGGAAATATGTGATGAGTGCACTTTTACTGGATCTAGATAATCCGTACAAAGTAATTGGAGTTTTAAAAGAACCGTTGATTCAACCTGACGAGAATGAAAGAGAGGGATACGTACCCAACGTGGTTTATTCTTGCGGGTCATTGGTTCATAACAATAATTTAACAATTCCTTACGCAATGTCCGACTCTGCCTGTGGTTTTGCCAGAATTGAGCTGGATAAACTTTTTAAACTGTTCTCTTAACATTATAAACTTATTTTAGGAATTTACTATGGAAGCAATAAGATATGAGTCTAATCCTATTCTCACCAAAGAAAATGTCCCTTTCAGGGTTAACAGTATTTTTAATGCCGGGGCAGTAAAAGTAAAAGATAAATATTTACTTGTGTGCCGTATTGAAATGCCGAACGGCAGATCATCATTTGTTATGGCGAAAAGCAGCGATGGTTATAATTTCGCAGTTGCTGACAAACCTGTTTTAACACCTGAAGACCACAAAGAATATTTTGAATTTGTTGAATGGGGAATTGAGGATACTAGGGTTACACCGCTTGAAGGTAAATTTTATTTGACATACACTGGTTATTCTAAAAATATGCCTCTCGTTATTTTAACCGAAACTGAAGATTTCGAGAATTTTAAAATACTTGGTCCTATCTCATTGCCATCTAATAAAGACTGTTCGATTTTTCCAGAAAAAATCAATGGTTATTATTGGAAAGTTGACAGACCAACGGCAGAAGAAAGACAAGATATATGGATAAGCCGAAGTCCCGATCTTGTTCATTGGGGAGGATATAGAGTGCTTATGCAACCCGAATTGGGAACTTGGGAATCTGATAAAATAGGATCGTCAAGTAACCCAATTAAAACTGATGAAGGCTGGCTGATGCTGTATCACGGCGTGCGTGGATTTGGAATAACATCGATCTATAAATTGGGTGTTGTATTGCTCGACTTAAATGAGCCTTGGAAAGTAATAGGCAAAAGTAAAGAACCGATTCTATCACCGGATAAAGATTATGAACGTATTGGAGATGTGAATAATGTAGTTTTTTCAAACGGCTGGATAGTTGAAGATGACGGAAATATAAAGATTTATTACAGCGGCGCTGATACAAATATTTGTGTTGCCGAAACTTCAATTGACGAACTAATATCGGTTTGTAAATGAAAAGGATTATATTAAATAAGTTATCTGTTTTAATTCTGCTTTTATTAGCTGCCCAGATTGGGTGTGCCGAAAATAATGAGTTAATCGTTAACAATGCCCATCTAAATTACCTTTACGAGGAAGTAACTGTTGACGGCAAAGAGATGGCGATTATTCATATCTATAGCAATGCGCCTGATTATGAATATATCGGTGATGACGATGAAGGAATTGCTTGTGTTGATGACGTTGCGAGAGCAGCAGTATATTATTTATATGATTGGCAGTTCAACAATAACGAAGAGAGTCTTAAAAAAAACAGAAAACTTGTTGAATTTATTTTGTATATGCAGGCAGATAACGGTTACTTCTACAATTTTATTTGGGATGATTATTCAATCAATAAAGATTTTAAAACAAGTGTAGCCGCACCCAATTGGTGGTCCTGGCGCGCTCTTTGGGGTTTGATCGAATCTTATGAAGCTTACAAAAAAAGCAATCCTGTTTTTGCCGAAAGGATTTGGAACAGCATTGAGAGAATTGTTAATTCAATTAAGAAAGATATACCTGAAGAATCCAACTATGCTAACATAGCCGGTTTAATAATTCCTTCATGGATGCCGTATAAACACGCATCCGATCAAGCCTCGGTATTGCTTTTAGGGCTTACCCAATATTATAAACATACAAAGGATAAAGTAATTTTTAATTACATAGAAAATTTATGCGACGGAATTATGGCTATGCAAATCAATGATGACAATTGTGAGTTCGACGGCGCTTTTTTAAGCTGGGAAAACACTTGGCATGCTTGGGGTAATCTACAGTCGTATTCGCTTTTGAAAAGTTATCAATTAACCAAAAACGATGAACTATTAAATGCAGCCATTAAAGAATTGAATACGTTTTACAATTATTTAATAAATAATAATTATCTCAATTTTTTCTCGGTTGAAAGAAAAGGAACACAAATTGTTGTTAATGAAAAAGAAAAATTTTCTCAAATAGCTTACAATATTAGACCTATGGTTTTTGCGTTACTCGAAGCATATAAAATAACAAACGAAGATAAATATGCTCAGAAAGCAGCTGATGTTGCTTTGTGGTTGATTGGTGAGAATGTTGCAGGAACAAAGATGTATGATGAAGAAAGCGGAAGAATCTATGACGGAATAAATTCCGAAAAAATTGTTAACAAAAATTCTGGTGCCGAATCTACTATTGAGGGATTACTTTGTCTATTGAAAATAAAAGAAAACGAAATAGCAAAAAAATATTTTTTACAAAAAAGAAAATAGCTAAGCTTCATCAAATCGCTTGCTTAGAACTATTTAATTAGCCTCAAATAAAATTATAAAATTGCTGCGGGGAACAGTTAATAGTTTCAAAAGATCAAAAGTAAAATCTTACCTCCCTTTTGTTCCTCGCGGTACATTTTAATTACGGTTAATCCACAGAAAATTATTCACAAGAAACATAGAAATGAAAAGACTCAACTTAAATAATAATTGGAAATTTTGTCTTTCGGTAAAAGAGAAAATAAAAGACAATATCCCAAATAATTTAATCAAACCGGGAAGGTGGTTCCCTGCTGAAGTGCCGGGAACAATTCATACTGCCTTGCTCAACAATAAACTTATCGATGATCCTTATTACAGCGATAACGAAACCAAGTTGGAATGGATTTCGAAACATAATTGGGTTTATCAAACTGAATTCAACTTCAATCCCGAAAAAGAAAAAAACTATAATTTAATTTTTGAAGGACTTGATACTATTACAGATGTTTATCTTAATGAAAATAAGATTGCTTCAACACAGAATATGTTCCTAAAGTATAAATTCAGCATCAAAAGATTTCTTAAAAAAGGAAAGAATGAACTGAGTGTTGTATTTCATTCGCCTGCTAATTACGCGATAAAACAAGAAACTAAATACGGCAAGCTGCCAGTTGAACTTAATTCTTACCGTGCATACATACGCAAAGCTCAATATTCGTTTGGCTGGGATTGGGGACCTTCGTTTCCAACTTCCGGAATTTGGCGGGATGTGTACATCGTAGAAGAAGCAACAAAAATTGAATCAATATCATTCGATACAATCAGTTTGTTAAAATCGAAAGCAAAAATAAGAGTAAAAGCTAATATTAAATGTATAGATAATTCTAAAAAGAAATTAATAATTGAAATTGCAGAAAAAAGCAAAGAATTAAACATAACCGGCAGCAACACCTACGAAATTGAGCTGAGCATTAAAGAACCGAAACTATGGTGGCCGAACGGAGAAGGCGAACAAAATTTATACGGCTTAAAACTAACGCTATTTGATAAAGATGATAATGAATTAGACACTGTTATAAAAAAAGTAGGTGTAAGGACAATTGAATTAATTACCAAAGAGAAAAAAGAAAACACATTCAAAATTAGAGTAAACGGAAGAGACATTTTTGCAAAAGGAGTAAACTGGATTCCAGCCGATTCGTTTCTTCCGCGTGTTGATAAATCGAAATATTCTAAACTCTTAAACTATGCCAAAGAAGCAAACATGAATATCGTCAGGGTTTGGGGCGGCGGTGTTTACGAAGATGATTATTTTTATCAATTGTGTGATGAACTCGGTTTATTAGTTTGGCAGGATTTTATGTTTGCCTGCGGAGCTTATCCTGAGCAGAAAGAATTTATAGATAATGTGAAAGAAGAAGTCCGGCAAAATGTATTGAGACTTCAACACCATCCATCGATAGCTTTGTGGTGCGGCAATAATGAGAACGAATGGATTTGGTATCAAAAGTATGATACACATTATAAAGAAATGCCCGGTTACAAAATTTATCACGATATAATTCCTTCCATCCTGAAAACAATAGATCCGCTGCGACCATATCATCCTTCGTCACCTTTTGGCTGGGATGAAGATCCGAATTCTTTTGACTCAGGCAATACTCATCAATGGAAAATTTGGAGTATGTGGTTTGACTATGAAGAAGTGAAAAATGATTGGAGTTTATTTGTAACCGAATTCGGCTTTCAAGGTCCGGCTAATAAAGATACTTTCGAAAAAGTTATTCCAATAAAAAACAGAAAAGTACAAGATAGAGTTTTCGAATTTCATAATAAACAAGTCGAGGGACCCGAAAGAATTTGGAGGTTCTTAACTGCGCATCTTCCGGCAGCAATAGATTGGGATGACTATCTATACTTATCACAACTCAATCAAGGATTTGCACTTAAAACTTGTCTAGAACATTGGCAAACAAACGGACGAACAAACGGCTCAATAATTTGGCAGATTAACGACAGTTGGCCTGTAACAAGCTGGGCTATAATCGATTATGATTTGAAACCGAAATTAGCTTACCACTTTGTGAAAAATATTTTCGCTCCACAGATAATTTACTTCTCAAAAGAAGAGGAAAAACCGGAAGCGAAAATTCAGAACTATTCAACAAAGAAATTTAAGGGAAGTTATAAGCTGTCTTTTATTGAAACTTCTACAGGCGAAATAGTGAAACAATTTTCGAAAAAAATTTCGATAGATGGAAAAGATACTCTTGCAATGCAATTGCAGTTTACAAAGTATATTAATGATGATGTTATTCTCTACGCTCAACTTTTTGATTCCAACCGAGAAGAAATAAGTAGCAATTACTATAAAACACGGCCGTGGAAGTATTATAAGTTAGCCGATGCTGAAATCTCTATGAATATAAATGAGAGGAGTAAACAATTAGAAGTAACAAGCAACAAACCTGCGTTCTTTGTTGATTTATACGCGAAAGAGATAGAATTCGATAAAAGAGGATTTACAATAATGCCGGGTGAAAAAGTAATTCTAAATAGTACAGATAAAAATTCTACTAAGTTGACAAAGCATAAAATCAAAATTTATTCTCTCAACAAGTATTTGGAATGAGCACTGCAATGAAAACCAAACAACTATTAATAGATGGATTATTTTAAATGTTATCTTTATTCCAAAATAAAAGAATTGCCGACAGTTATATAATGCGTTGCATAACTCATAAACTGTCATTCCGAACGAACCGTTTTGGGGTGAGTGAGGAATCTCATTTTTATATTACTGATATCCTCAATCTATTTGAGGCTAGATTCTTCATTACGCTGCGCTCCATTCAGAATGACGGTGACAAAACACACCCTAAAGTTGACAGCAAGTTATTTCGCGGATATCCTTCTTTTACAAAAACTAAAAATAGTGTTACTTGGTTACTTTTTTTCTTGTTGCTTTCCACATCAATCTTTTCTCAACAAATTGATCTTCCCCGAATTAATCAAATGCCCGATATGCCTTCGCCTTATTTAATGCGCGACTGGGAGGAAGTGACAAAAGGCTATGATTCATTTGTATTCGATGTCAACGCGAGTGGTGAATATCTTCCGTTACTTTTTTTCAGAAATAACACGGTTAATTATCCCGATGATATTAGTTTCGGTTTGCATACTGTTGTAGGCACAACTTCACCAACTTCCGGGGAAGCAATAAATGTGATCCCTGCTGTTGTCGGTGCATCATTGGTTGGAATAGATAAAAGCAATCAAAACGGTTACAACTGGGTAAAAATGTGCCGCGAGTATTTTAATAATAGACCTGAACAAAATGTTTATAAAAATCATCCGGTTGATGATACATACGATGATTGGTGGTACGAAACAATGCCGAATGTTTTCTTTTATCAACTATATGATTTATATCCGAACACTGATGATTTTAATTACCAATTAAGAAGTGTTGCAAACCAATGGTTAAGAGCTGTTGAAGCAATGAGCGGAAGCACGACACCGTGGAATGTCCCGAATATGGATTATACCGGCTGGGATCTTGCAACTATGACTCCGTATATTGGTGATGTGAAAGAGCCGGAATCCGCCGGCGCTATTTCATGGTTGCTTTATAATGCTTACAGAGAAACCGGCGAAGAGAAATATAGAATCGGAGCCGAATTGGCAATGGAGTTTTTAAATAATTATCCTACAAACCCTTCTTATGAGTTACAATTACCTTACGGAGTTTACATTGCCGCTAAAATGAATGCAGAACTTGGTACTGAATATAATATTGAAAAAATGCTTAACTGGTGTTTTAACGTTGGACCACTTCGTAATTGGGGTTCAGTGGTTGGAACTTGGGGCGGTCTCGATGTTTCCGGTTTAATCGGTGAAGTAAACGGAAGCAACGATTATGCATTCCTAATGAATACATTTGAACTAGCCGGTGCGCTGCTTCCTTTACTGCGTTACGATGATAGATTTGCCGATGCACTCGGTAAGTGGATGCTTAATGCCGCTAATGCGACTCGCTATTTTTACCCGAATTATCTTCCGGCAAACAAGCAAGATAGTGAAGAGTGGGCTTTTCAATACGATCCTAATTCATACATTGGGCATGAAGCAATTAGACAATCACAGTTAGGTTCATCGCCTTATGCAACTGGAGATGCAATTGCAGGTGGATGGGGGAATACTAATCTTGTTCTTTACGGATCATCACATGTTGGAATTTTTGGAAGCATTATTGATACAACCGATGTGGAAGGACTTCTAAAATTAGACTTGCTTAAAACGGATTTCTTTAATGATGTTGCCTACCCGACTTACTTAATTTATAATCCTTATGAAACTGAAAAAGTTGTTTCTATAGATATCGGCTCAAGCAATAGTGATGTTTACGAAACTACAACTAATAGTTTTTTGATTAACGGAGTTTCAGGAAATACTCAATTAACTATTCCCGCTAAAAGAGCTTATGTTGTTGTTATTACTCCGAATGGTGGAAATGTAACTTATGAATACGATAAATTGTTAGTTAATGATGTAGTTATCGATTACACGTCGGGAGAAATTGTTACCAATTATCCGCCTAGAATAAAAAGTCTTGCTACGGATGAACTTGAAGTGCTAAAAAATGATTCAACCGATATTTATTGCACGGCAGTTGATAGAGACGAAGATAATTTAATATATGGATGGTCGGTTGAAAGCGGAACTTTTTTAAATAACGGAGCAAGTATAAAATGGATCGCTCCAAATGATACGGGAAAATTTACAATCCAAGTTGGAGTTAGTGACGGAAATGAAACCGTTGATAAGCAGATTGAAATTCAAGTTGTTAATAAATTCAATACAGCTCCGTTAATAAACAAAATAAATGCCGAGCCGAGAAAAATTGATTTGGGTCAAACCTCTGAAATTGAATGTAGTGCTGTTGATAATGAAGATGATGAAATATTCTATAACTGGTTTAGTTCTGCCGGAACAATTAACGGAAGCGCTTCCAAAATAAATTGGACTGCACCAACCGAGGAAGGAAATTATTATATAAAATGTACAGTGAGTGATGAAGACGGAGCGAGTAACAGCGACAGCATTGCAGTTGAAGTTAGAGATTTTTCTATAACGCAATCAGGCGACTTAATTTTAAATTTACCTTTTAACGGAAACGCACTGGATGAAAGCGGAAACAATAATGAAACTACATTAAACGGTGCGGCATTAACTACTGATAGATTCGGCGATTATCAAACTGCATATAAATTTGATGGAATTAATGATAACATTCGTGTAGCTAACTCGACATTTTTGAATTTTTCCACTTCAATCACTCTAAACCTATGGCTTAACATAGATGAACTTTACGACAGAGAACAATACCCAATATCGCACGGCAACTGGGAAAATAGATGGAAAATTTCAATATCAAACAGTAGAATAAGATGGACAATTAAAACAAGCGCAGGAGTAACAGACCTTGATTCCGAAACAATTATTACAAAAGGGACGTGGTACAACATTACCGGTTTATATTCCGGCGAGGATATGGAATTATACATTAACGGTAAACTCGATGCTTTCAAATATTGGAACGGAAGTATCAACTCATCACCGGTCGATTTAACAATCGGACAATCAATTCCCGATGATAATCAATACAGTTTTAACGGTAAAATTGACGACGTACGTTTGTATGATTATGTCCTTCCTTACGATGAGATTATTCAATTTTATGATTTGGAAACATCGGTGGGAGACGGAGAAGATTCCGAGCTTCCTTTAAATAGTTTGCTTTATCAAAATTATCCGAATCCGTTTAACAGTCAGACGAATATAAATTTTCAAATAAACAATTTGTCTCTAGTAACAATTGATATTTATAACATACTCGGTCAAAAAGTTATTACACTTTTGAACGAGAACAAATCACCCGGTTCATATACATTAAAATGGGATGGGGAAAGTACTGCCGGGGTAAAGGTTCCTTCCGGTGTTTATTTTATTCGTATGAAAGCCGATAATTATGTTAGTGTTAAAAAAGCGGCATTGCTTAATTAACTAAAGTATCATGGCTATAATGAAACGGTTAAAACGGTTATGAGATAAAGAGTTTTTATATCACTAACCCACGGAGTTAAGAGTGTCTTGCAGAAGTAATAAACTGTCATTCCGAATGAGCCGTATTTGGGCGAAAGAGGAATCTCATTTGAATATTGCTATAAATCTCAATTTATTCTGAGTGAGATTCTTCATTACGCTCCGCTACATTCAGAATGACAGCTATGGGACAGACTCTTAAGTCGTTGATTAGTAATTAATGGTTTACTAACTAAAATATTTGAACACTGTATTTGAAAAATTTCCCGAGAAATAAAATGAAAAGAAGAATAACTACTTTCTTTATAATCATTCTGATTAGCGGTGTGAATTTATTTTCTCAAGGGAATGATTTATTGCAAATAGAATCTAATTATGAAATCGGACAGATTGAAGTAGGCGGACCTTATGTAGGAATAGAAATTCATAAGAGTTTTCCGATGATTAACCGAATCAGTTTTTACTATCCCGTTGCAAACAGTATTGATATAAGCAAAGATTACTGGAAGCGGGAAAATTATAGAATCATGTCGATGGGAATGAAGATTGGGAATGGACAGAAATTTATGCTGCAAAATGAACCGTGGAGAGTCATCCAATCTCCATATGATGTAGAATTTCAAAAAGAATTAAATAAATCAAATGTAAGTATCAAATATGAGTTTTGTAAAAACAAACCTGCAATGGTTGCTGAATTTAATATTACGAACAACTCAGATTCGACAAGATTATACGAAATCTATATTGGATATAACGCAATAGTTCGAACAAGTCACACTTACAGATTAATTAATAAGGGAACTACTGCGATTGCCGATGATGGAAGTTTAATAAAGATCGATTACGATATTTTGGAAACCGCTCATGCACAAATATTTTTCGATAATGTAGGTGAAAAACCGAAATACTCGGGTACAAACTATAATATTAATAAGTTCGAAAATGCTGATGAAGAGTGGTTAAATCTGGATAAACCATTTTTAAGAGATAAAAAATCTTCTACTGCGGTTGCTGCATTCGTTTATAAAAAAGAACTGCAGCCGGGCGAGAGTTTAAATATTGTTCAGCTTATCGGCTCGGTTAAAATAAGCGAGTCTGAAAAGGTAATTGATTACTTAAGAGAAAATTATAAAAACGAAATCGAAGAATATGAAAATTATGTATTGAACTACTCTGTCGGTAAAAATGTAATTCATACCGGTAACCCCGTATTTGATTTCACAACGGATTGGGCTTTAGCTATTCTAAAAACAAATGCCCATTACATCGATTCCGATATTGTCCCGATGCCCGCACAAGCAGAATACAATTTTTACTTCACACACGATGCTTTACTTACAGATCTCGCCGCAGTAAACTTTGATTTGGAAAGAGTAAAAAATGATTTGAAATTCATAATTAAGCATGCAGATGAAAACAATGTAATCCCGCACGCATATTATTGGAAGGATAATCATTTCAAAACTGAATATGCCGGTACAGAGAACTGGAATCACTTTTGGTTTGTGCTTGTCGCAACAAGATATTTAAGAAATGCCGGAGATATTGAGTTTGCTAAAGAACTATATCCATATGTGCAGCAAAGCATTAACACGGCGATGAAGAATAAAGAAAATAATTTAATGTACTCATTTCGTCCCGATTGGTGGGATATCGGAAACAATTACGGTCCACGTGCTTATATGACAATACTTGCAATTAGAGCTTTGCGTGAGTTCAATTATTTTCAATCAGAGTTAAAGGTTGAGCCAAATGAAATAAAAAAGTATCAATCTATTGCCGATACTTTACATGCAAATTTAATAGCTAAACTTTGGAATGATGACTTAAAATATTTAACAAGTTTCTATGAAGACGGAAATGAGGACACTCATATTTATATGGGGTCAATGCTTGCATCACACTTTGCACTTTTAGATGAAGATAAAAATTCTGAATTAATGATTACCGCCAAAGAAAATTTACTAGATGAAAATCTTGGTATTTATACTCTTTATCCAATGGATTTGCACAAACTCGGAGATTATATGGGTTTTGCCGGAAATGAAGCCGGAGAGCCGTTTTATTATGCAAACGGGGGAATTTGGCCTCACGGAAATGCGTGGTATGTTTTATGCTTGATATCCAATAAAAAATATGAGGATGCGTATAACTTCATTAAAAATATCATGACCCTTAACGGAGTTATTAGTAGTCCCAACGGACAACCTGCAATGTACGAATATAGAATTAGCGATAAATCAGATCCGGATGTTTACGGTAAAATTGATAAACCTCAATTTCTATGGGCAGGCGGGTGGTATTTGTATTCACTTTATAATTTGTACGGAATTAGGGAAAACATTTGGAATATCTCAGTTGAACCTTTTTTACCGAATGATTCCGATTCAATTAAATTTATTATAACGTTCGATGGAAAACCGATTAATGTTGATTTAACAGGGAATGGCAAATATGCTCAAATATATTTGACTAATAATCAAACTTTGCCTTCGTATGTTCTTCCTGAAAATACAGAAGATTTTTCGGGTATAAATATTAAAATGGGTGAGTTGAAAACCCCGACTATTTATAAAGCTGAAGCAAAAATAAATACCCCAGTTTATTCTGTTGATAAAAAGCAGCTTTCCTTCAAAACCGAATCTTTTGCAGGAAATAATGTGCGGATTGAAATATTATCTCCATCAAAAATTGAGCGACTATTTAACGAAGATAATAAGATAACTAAATTTGAAACGGCAAAACTTGGAGACGGAAATTACTTGCTGAGTTTCGAATTTGTTCAATCCGAAAGCGGAAATGATTTTAAAATTATATTTAATTAATAAAAAGGTTTGTTATGGCACAAGTTATTTTGAAAAATGTAAGCAAAATTTACAGTGAAGAAAAAAAGGTAGTTGATAATGTTAATCTTACCGTTGAAGATAAAGAGTTTGTGGTGTTAGTCGGTCCATCCGGATGCGGTAAATCGACAACTTTGAGAATGATTGCCGGACTCGAAGAAATAACAGAGGGTGAAATTTCGATTGACGGCAAGGTGGTTAACGATCAAGATCCTAAAGACCGCGACATTGCAATGGTGTTTCAAAACTATGCTTTATATCCGCACATGACTGTCTATGATAATATGGCTTTCGGTTTAAAGTTGCGTAAACATCCTAAAGAGGATATTAAAAGGAGAGTTGCGGAAGCAGCAAAAATTTTAGGCTTGGAAGAATATTTGGATCGTAAACCGAAAGCATTATCGGGCGGACAGCGGCAAAGGGTTGCGGTCGGTCGTGCGATTGTTCGTCATCCAAAAGTTTTTTTGTTTGATGAGCCTTTAAGTAACCTTGACGCAAAACTTAGAGTTCAGATGCGTACCGAAATTTCGAAACTTCATAAAAAGTTAAATGCAACAATGATTTACGTGACACATGATCAAACCGAAGCGATGACGATGGGTGATAAAATTGTTGTGATGAAAGACGGAGTTGTTCAGCAAATTGATACACCCTTGGAATTATACAACGAACCACAAAATCAATTTGTTGCGGGTTTCATTGGTAGTCCATCTATGAATTTTATAGAAGGCAACTTGGAAAACAATCGTGGTTATAAATTCACTGCAAGTGATAATTTGATTGTCAATTTACCTGAAAAATTTAGAGCACTACTCGCAAGTTATGATGAAAAAAATGTAATACTTGGAATCAGACCCGAACATTTTTCGTTAGTGGAGAGTGATAATTATAATGACAATGCATTTCTTCTAACCGAAATAGAAGTATTGGAGCCTCTTGGCAATGAAACGTTTTTGTATTTTACAATTAATGAGAATCAACATATTGCGCGGGTAGACTCTCATACTGGTATTAAAGCCGGAGATAAAATCAAATTGTACATCAACCAAGATAAAATTTACTTGTTTGGTAAGAATGGAAAAAGATTGCGATAATAGAATGATTGAGTCAACTCAGTTTATAATCACCACCACAAAAATTTAGAAAATAGTTCATAACTGCAGAAAACGCTAATTTGTGGCGAATTTACCCAGCTTCACAGACTGATATTTATCTTATTTTATATTAGTCATACTCTACATACTCATATTGATATTAATGCCCAATATATTCAAATTGTTGACGCACTTGTTCAAAAATAAATTACTTCCCCAAAGAGTAAAACCACTCCCAATATCTCTTGGTTGCACAAACATTTTATGGAAGATTTAGTTCAAGCTGATGCAATCTATAAAACGGATGAATTTATTAACAAACAAAATGGAATTCCGCAGGAACATATTGAAGATATTTATCCTGCTTTAAGATAATAAGCATCATGGCGCGATACCTTGTACAGCTTGCCGATGGAAGATACCAACTTAGCTTTATTATATAACAAGGATATGTTTCGTTATACCGGATTAGAACCCGAGCGACCTTCGCAGAATTGGGATCAGCTTAAAAACTATGCAAGGAAAGCAACCTTTTGAAAATCATGATAGTTAGAATGGATTGGCCGACCTGCCGGATTTTTCATTTTTCTATCTATATATTTACAGTATAATAATTCTGAAAGATTCGGAAGCGATATTATATGAATGAAAACCTTTTCGTAGAGCTTCTTTTTATAGCCAATGTCGTCTTACCCGTATTTTTAATAGTGTTCATCGGTATAGTCCTCCGCTTGATAAATGTTATCAATGAAGACTTTGTAAAAATAACATCGGATTTTGTTTTCAAAGTTTCACTTCCGGCACTTATATTTTTCAAGCTTTATGACATCGATCTCGGAAGAACATTTGATATCAAGATGATTGCCGTGATAGTCGTCGGTATTATCCTTACTTATTATATAGCAAAGTTCATCGCCGTTTATTTTAAGCTGAAACCTGAAAACGAAGGTGTATTTATTCAAGGCGCCTTTAGAAGCAATTATGCTATTGTTGGTTTAGCCATAATCCTAAGGATGTTCGGGACGGAGGCTGTTGCAAAAGCTTCCTTCTATTTATTATTTGCTCTTCCGGTTTATAATTTGCTTGGTGTTTGGATTTTGACGATCGTACATAATAAGCACACAAAAATAAATGTGTTGAAAATTACTAAAGAAATAATGCTGAACCCTTTGATACTTGCTGTGATTGTTTCGATACCATTTTCACTAATTAAATTTCGTTTCCCGGATTCTATAGAAACAACCGGAAATTATTTGGCCGAAATTGCTTTGCCATTAGCTTTGTTGGGTATCGGAGGATCAATCAATATTAAGTCAATAAAGGAAGCCTCGGGATTAGCATTCGGTTCAGTTGTCATCAAGAATATCGTTTCACCATTAATTGCAACTGTTTCTGCATTTTTATTGGGGATTGAAGGAGTAGATTTAGGATTAATATTCATAATATTTGCATGCCCCACCGCAATTGTCAGTTTTATTATGGCGGCAACTATGAAAGGAAATATCAGGTTGGCTGGAAACATCGTAATTATTTCAACCTTAGGTTCACTTATTACAATGACGCTGGGATTATTTATACTGAGATTTTTCCACTTAATTTAACCGTTTTAGTTACTTACAAATCCTCTATTTTATTTGATGTTTAATTTATCATTTCTATCTCATTTGACCCGTAACACTAGACTAATTTGAATTTCTTCAATTGCGGTGTGTATTTCATTAATCCAAATATTTAGCTAACTTTAAAAAAACACAGTGGTTTTATTTTGGAGAAACAGGTAACATTTATCTTAAACAAGACAGTTATTAGCGAATATCTAAATCCATCTCTCCCACTATTAGATTTCATTCGCAAAGAAAAACATTTAACCGGTACAAAGGAAGTCTGTAAAGAAGGCGACTGCGGTGCTTGTATTGTTTTGTTAGGCGAACTCATTGATGGAAAAGTAAAATACAAAACAGTTACATCGTGTATTTATCCGGTCGGAAATTGTCAAGGTAAACACGTTGTAACCATTGAGGGAATAAACAAACACGAGTTACTTCTTCAACAGCAAATTTTTGCGGATGAATATGCTTCACAATGCGGTTTCTGTACACCGGGTTTTATTATGTCATTCACAGATTATCTACTTAACAACACAAAATATTCACACAACGGTGCAATCAATGCAATAGCGGGAAATATATGTCGTTGTACAGGGTATCATTCAATCATCCGTGCTGTTGATAAAGTAATTGCTGATCTGAAAGATGTAAACGAACCGAATCACATTTCATACTTAATTGAAAAAAATGTTTTACCGGAAACGTTTGTTGATATTGAAAGCAAGTTAAAAGAAATAAAATTAGAGCAAGTTGAAGCGAAGGAAAAATCACACATCTTTATCGGCGGTGGAAGTGATTTGTTTGTGCAAAAGCCGGATGAACTGTTAGAGAAAGATGTTTCATTCCTAGATCAAGAACATTTGAATTACATTGTTGAAAATAACAATCGTATTGAACTCGGCGGAGGTACAACGTTTGAAGAGTTTAAACAATCTACGATATTACAAAAAATTATTCCGTCAATTGAAAGAGACATTGATTTAATTGCCTCACTTCCTATTAGAAATTCTGCTACAATCGGCGGCAACTTAACAAACGCTTCGCCAATTGGCGATTTAACAATTATTCTCCTTGCGTTAAACTCCATATTAATTTTATCCGACGGCAAAAACGAAAGAGAACTCCCGCTTTCGGAATATTACCTTGATTATAAAAAGCTCAATAAAAATCCGAATGAATACATAAAAGCAGTTTGGTTCGAAGTACCGCAAAACAAATTTCATTTTAGTTTTGAAAAGGTTTCGAAAAGAACGTACTTAGATATTGCGTCTGTAAATTCAGCAATGTTAATTGAAGCTGAAGACAATAAAATAACAAACGTTTTCATTTCAGCAGGCGGTATTGCCCCTATTCCAAAATTATTGAAAGAAACAAATCAATATTTAATTGACGAAGAAATTTCTATCGATACAATAGACTCAGCTTTAACAATTATGATAAATGAAATTTCACCGATAAGCGATGTAAGAGGAAGTGCCGAATATAAAAAGTTATTACTCAGCCAACTATTTAAAGCACACTTTCTAAAGTTGTTTCCGCAATTAATAAATGAGAAAGAAATTGTATGAAATCGAGTGATGTAATAAAACACGTAAAGGGTGAATCAATTTTTGTTGATGATATGCCGGTTCCGCAAGGAACGTTGTATGCATTTGTTTTCGATTCAAGCATTGCACACGGTAAAATTACTAAACTCGATTTGTCGGAAGCTCTAAAAGTTCCCGGTGTTGTAAAAATAATCACATACAAAGATATACCGGGTGAAAATCAAATCGGCAATATAATTCCCGATGAACACTTGCTTGCCGAAGACACTGTTGCATTTATAGGTGAACCGATTGCAATCATAATTGCCGAAACAGAAATGATTGCAAAGAAAGCTAAGAACAAAATTAAAATTGAGTATGAAGAATTAACTCCAATCACCGATCCACGAGAAGCTTATAAAAAGGGATGCGTAATAATTCCGCCAAGAATCTTTTCTATGGGGAATGTTGAAAATTCATTCAAAGAATGTGAATATATAATTGAAGACAGAGTTGAAATAAGTGGACAAGAACATTTATATCTGGAAACACAAGGCGCTGTTGCTGTCCCGGCTGAAGGCGGAGGTATAAAGATTTATTCATCAACACAAGGACCGACTGCTGTTCAAAGCACAGCAGCAAAAGTGCTTAACCTAAAGATGCATCAAGTTGAAGTTGATGTGTTGAGACTCGGCGGAGCGTTCGGAGGTAAAGAAGATCAAGCTACTCCTTGGGCAGTGATGGCTGCACTCGGAGCAAAGTTGACAAACAAACCGGTTAAACTTATTCTTCATCGCCACGACGATTTAAGAATGACAGGCAAACGTCATCCTTATTCGGCCGATTATAAAATCGGCTTATCAAAAGATTACAAAATACTTTCATACGAAGTAACGTTTTATCAAAACGCCGGAGCTGCTGCTGATCTTTCTCCCGCGGTTTTGGAACGAACATTATTTCATACAACAAATAGTTACTTCATACCCAATGTTAAAGCAACCGCAATTTCCTGTAAAACAAATCTTCCACCAAATACAGCATTTAGAGGTTTCGGCGGACCGCAAGGTATGTTCGTGATTGAATCTGCAATACACAAAGCAGCACTTTCAATCGGTGTTGAGCCGTACATAATTCAAAAGAAAAATTTACTCACTGAGGGAAGCAAATTTTATTACGGTCAAATTGCCGAAAGAGTAAACGCATTAAAATGTTGGAACGAGGCCGAGAGAAGATATTCGTTTGATAAAATAAAAAATTCGGTCGAAGAGTTTAATAAACAAAACACATTAAAGAAAAAAGGTGTTTCGTTTATGCCGGTTTGCTTCGGCATTTCATTTACAAATACGATGATGAACCAAGCGAGCGCTTTAGTTCATATTTATACTGATGGTTCGGTTTCAATAAGCACAGCAGCGGTTGAAATGGGTCAGGGTGTAAATGAAAAAATGATAAACATTGCTTCAAAAGTTTTTTCAATTGATAAGACAAAAGTAAAAGTTGAATCTACTAACACGACCAGAGTTGCAAACACTTCACCGACTGCGGCAAGCAGTGCTGCCGACCTTAACGGTAATGCACTTCTCTTTGCTTGCAATAGTTTATTATCTCGTCTTAAAAAACACGCAGCAGAATTACTAAAGTCAGAGGATGAAAAAAGTATCGAAATAGTTGATGGTAAAATATTAAGCAACGGAAAAGAAACAGAACTCGATTGGCACAAATTAATACAATCGGCAAATCAACATAGAATTAGTTTAACCGCTCAGGCTTTTTACGCAACACCCGATATTTACTTCGATAAGAAGAAAGAACGGGGTCATCCGTTTGCATATCACGTCTACGGAACGGCTATTACGGAAGTTACGGTTGACTGTCTGCGTGGCACATATGAAGTTGACTCAGTGAAAGTAGTTCACGATTACGGTAAAACTCTAAACCACGCAATTGATCTTGGACAGGTTGAAGGCGGCATCGTTCAAGGTATCGGCTGGATGACGGTAGAAGAACTTGTGCAAGACAGTAAAGGCAAACTCAATTCTAATTCATTATCGACTTACAAAATTCTCGATATTTATTCTGCACCAAAAAAAATCGAAACATATTTTTTGGAAGATTCAGAAAACCCATACGGACCTTTCAAATCAAAAGCTATAGGTGAGCCGCCTTTGATGTACGGCATCGGAGCATACTTTGCTATTTCAAATGCTGTTAAAGCTTTCAATCCAAATGTTGAACTAAAATATTCATCTCCGATAACACACGAAAAAACCTTGATGCAATTGTATCAAGGTAAAGAAACATCAAAAAAGAAATCTAAAATTACTTCCTCCGAATTAGGATAGGTGACAATTTGAATGAAAAGAATTTCTGGCAATTTGCGAGAGATAATATAAACGAATTTGATAAAGTTCTCCTTTTAACCGTAAGCGAATCTTCAAATCATTCTCCCGGCAGACAAGGATTTAAAATGTTGTTGACTCCTACCGGCTCTACAAAAGGTACTGTCGGAGGGGGAATAATGGAGAAACAATTAATAGATTACGGAATTGATTTACTAAATGGAAAAGCAAATCAGCAAATTAAAAGATTACAGCATTCACCTAAAACCGATCTTGAAGAATCCGGTTTAATCTGCGGCGGATATCAAACTGTTATTTTTTCTATACTAACATTAAAGGAAATTAATGCGATTGAAAAAATATTAGAGAATCTTAACAAACGTGAAAACGGGTTACTGAAATTATCATATAACCTGTTTGATTATGATTCATCGCAATCTCAAAAAAATGATTGTTATTTTAATTATGAAAACGACACGGAGTATTTATACAAAGAAAATATCGGTTTTACTGATACAGCTTATATAATCGGCGGTGGACACGTAGGTTTGGCGGTTTCACAAATTATGAAGTCCATCGGATTTTATGTCGTTGTGTTTGATCATCGTAAAGATATTTTCACGATGAAACAAAACACTTATGCCGATGAAAAAATTATAACCGATTACAAAAATGTAAATCAATTTATAAAAGAAGGAAGCAAGTCATATGCAATCATTGTAACACCGATGCATATGGGAGATAAAGATGCACTCGCCTCTGTAATTAACTTGGATTTAAAATACATTGGTATGATGGGAAGTGCTCGCAAAATAAAAACGGTGTTTAACAATCTCGCTAAAGACGGTGTTGATAAAAAACAATTAGAAAAGGTTCATTCACCAATCGGATTGGAAATTGAAGCCGAAACTCCTGAAGAGATTGCGGTAAGTATTGCGGCAGAAATAATAAGTATAAAACGGAAAGCAGAATAAATTTATGCAAGATAAATTACACATCTATCCAATAGATAAAGTACTAAAGTGGATGCTGTCCGAAGAAAAAGAAGGAAAGATTTTCGGTTATTACAATGATCTTTTCTTTAAGCCGAAATCAGATGACTCGTTCAAAGCAAAAAGATATGAACAGCCATTAGCCATTCCGCTTGGAGTTGCAGCAGGTCCGCACACGCAGCTTTCGCAAAACATAGTGCTCTCTTGGTTATTCGGCGCTCGTTATATCGAATTGAAAACCGTTCAAGTGCTTGATGAAATTGAAGTCGCTAAACCTTGCATCGATATGTATGATGAAGGCTACAACTGCGAATGGTCTCAAGAATTAAAAATCGAAGAGAGTCTCGATCAATATATTGATGCTTGGATACTGCTTCATATCTTAACTGATAAGTTTGGTTATGATTATGAAACAATTTTTAACATCAGTGTTGGTTACGATTTAAAGGGAATCAAAAGTGAAAAGGTTGATACATTCTTACGAAAGATGAAAGATGCATCGAGCGAGATTGAAGGAAAAATTGAAAAGTTGAAAAAGATTTATCCCCGTATAACTGAAATTAAAATACCGAGCGAGATAAGCAACAATGTTACACTTTCAACTATGCACGGTTGTCCGCCAGATGAAATTGAAGCTATCGCAAAACATTTAATGAGCGAATATAAATTTCACACAACCGTAAAATTAAATCCTACTATTCTCGGAAGGGAAAATTTAAGAGAAATCTTAAACGATAGACTTGGTTATAAAATTACAATTCCGGATGAAGCATTTGAGCACGATTTGAAATTCGAGGATGCAAAAAAACTCATCAATAAACTTCTCAATTGTGCGGAAGAAAATAATGTTGAGTTCGGATTAAAATTAACAAACACGCTTGAGTCATTAAACCCTTCTAAGATGCTTCCCGACAATCAACAAATGGTTTATATGAGCGGCAGATCACTTCATCCGCTTACAGTCAACGCAGCCGCTTTACTTCAAAATGAATACAACGGAAAATTAGATCTGTCATTTTCCGGCGGAGCCGATGCGTTTAACTTTGCCGACATTGTTGCCTGCAATCTTACTCCGGTTACTGTCTGCTCTGATTTATTAAGACCAGGCGGTTATTCCCGGCTACCGCAATATTTAGAAAATCTCAGAAGCGAAATGGTGAAAGTTAATGCGTCAACAGTGGACGAGTTTGTTGTTGTCAAAAACAAAAAAGAGGATGTTCAATCAGCCGCACTCGATAACTTAAATGCTTATGCAGAATTTGTTATAAATGATAACCGATACAAAAAATCTTTTGTGAAGCATCAAAACATTAAAACAAACAGAGAGTTAACCGAACTTGATTGCATTCATCCACCGTGTGTTGAAGCTTGCGCGATTGATCAAGACGTGCCGGAATATCTGTACCATATTGGTAATAAAAATTTTCCGGCTGCATACGAAACAATTGTAAGAGAAAATCCACTGCCGAATATAACTGGAATGGTTTGTGACCATCTTTGTCAGGCAAAGTGTACGAGAATGAATATCGATAACTCACTTTTAATAAGAGAATTAAAAAGATTCGCCGCGGAAAAAGAATCGCATCATTTTAAAAAACATCTTTCAAAAATTTTGGATAAGAATGTTGCGGTTATCGGTGCAGGCCCATCCGGACTTTCTGCTGCATACTTTTTAGCGTTGGAAGGTGTGAATGTAGAAGTATTTGAGGCACACGGTTTTGGCGGTGGAATGGTTTCGTCAACAATACCAAAGTTTAGAATTGACGACAAACTTTTAGAGATCGATGTAAAAAACATCGAATCACTCGGAGTCAAGATTCATTATAATCACAAAATAAATAAAGAAGAGTTTGAACAAATTAGAAATGAATACGATTATGTTTATTTAGCAATCGGAGCGCAGAAAGGGAAGAAACTTGAAATTGAAGGTGAAGAAAGCGAGAACGTTTTTGATCAAATTAAATTTTTAGAAAAAATAAAACTTGGTGAAAAAATTAATCTTGGAAAAAGTGCTGCGGTTATCGGCGGTGGAAACTCAGCAATGGATGCAGCACGAACAGCTCAAAGATTGGTAAACGGAGGTGAAGGTGTAACGTTGCTTTACCGAAGAACAATAAACGAAATGCCCGCCGATAAAGAAGAAATAGAAGAATTACTTCACGAAGGAATTAAAGTTGTTGAGTTGATTGCACCCAAGAGAATTGAAAAAGTTAATGATAAACTACAATTAACTTGTGTTAAGATGAAACTCGACGAAGCAGATGATTCGGGGAGAAGACGTCCCGTTGAAATTCCAAACTCGAATTATGATTTGGAATTTGATTCAATAATTACCGCAATCGGTCAAGAAGTTGACTTAGATATTCTTCCCAATAAGAGATTGAAAGTCAATCCAAACACAAAAGAAACAGAAATTAAAAACGTCTTTGCCGGCGGTGATGCTGTCCGCGGTGCCGATTCGCTAATTAATGCAATGGGGGACGGTAAAGATGCGGCAAAAGTAATTTTATCGAAGATTGAACAAGAGTATAATTCAACTAAACCGAGCTTGACGAAAATTGAACTTCGTGAATACCAGCATAAATTATCGCAAAGAGTTTACGGAAAGGATTTAAAATCAATTCCATTAGAGCAGCGCAATTCTTTCGATTTAGTTAATCCGGTGATGGATGAAATCTCTGCAGTTGAAGAAGCATCACGTTGTCTTTACTGTGATGAAATTTGTAATATATGCGTAAGTGTTTGTCCGAATCTAGCAAACGTTTATTATGAAATAACACCATTCAAAAAGAAATATCCTCAAATCAATTTTGAGAATGGCGATTATAAAATAACAAGTTGGGATGAGTTTGAAGTCAATCAAAAGTACCAGATTATTAACATTAACGATTTTTGTAACGAGTGCGGAAACTGTGATACATTTTGTCCGACCAGCGGCGCACCTTATAAAATAAAACCGAAATTTGCATTAAGTAAAGAAAGCTTTGATGAAATCAGTAAAGGATATTTACTCGAAGGAAATAAATTAACTTATAAAGAGAATGATGAAATACACGAATTAGTTTTTGACAACGATCAAATTCATTACAATGATAAATATTTTGAATCGACTTTTGAATCGGAAATGTATCCGATAAAGATTTCAAAAAAATATGATCACAACAAACAGTTAAACACGAAAAGAATAATTGAGATGTATAATTACTTGATAAATTTAGAAAGCACTTTTGTTAATCAACAATAGAACACAGATGACGCTGAAAAAACAGATGTTCACAGATATGATCTGCGAGAATCAGTCGCATCTGTGCTTGCCCGCCTTTGGCGTGGTCATCTGAGTTCCATTAAAAGAGATCGGTAATGAAATTTTACTTAAACGGAATTGAAAAAGAATACAACGGTGATCCCAAGCAATCATTGCTTAGTTATCTCCGGAACGAAGAGGGAATAACAACAGTAAAAGACGGCTGCTCACCACAAGGCGGATGCGGTGCTTGCTCGGTTTTAATAGATGGTAAAGGCCGGTTGTCCTGCACTACTTTGATGGAAAGATTGGAAGGGAAAGAAATTGTAACTCCCGATGGATTAGATGATTATACAAAGCGAGTCTTCACAAATGCATTTGTAGAGAAAAGCGGAGTGCAATGCGGATTCTGTATTCCCGGCATTGTTATGCAGTCGGTTGCACTGCTAAAGAAGAATCCAAATCCAACTCGAACTGAAATTGCTTCTGGATTACAATCAAACATTTGTCGATGTACCGGTTACACAAAAATTATCGATGCAATTGAATATGCTGCTGAAGCAATTAGAGAAACAAAAGAGATACCAAGACCGCAAATCAAACAAACCGGTATCGGTAAAAAATATCCAAAGTATAATGCAGAAAATATGGTGCTGGGGTTCAGTCCGTACGTGGAAGATGTAAAATTAGAAGGAATGGTTTACGGTGCATTAAAATTTAGTGATCACCCGAGAGCAAAAGTTTTGTCTATTGATACCTCGAAAGCGGAAAAACTTAAAGGCGTAGAAAAAATTGTAACAGCAAAAGATATTCCCGGCTCACGGAATACAGGTTTGATTGTGCAAGATTGGCCGATGATGATTGATATAGGTGAAACGACGCGTTACATAGGTGATGTTTTAGCGGTTGCAGTTGCTGAAAGCGAATTGATTGCAAGAGAAGCAGCAAACCTAATTGAAGTTGAATATGAAATCTTAAAACCGCTTACCGATCCTTTTGAAGCAATAAAAAATGATGCACCTCAAATTCATCCGACCGGTAATGTTTTATCAACAACAGAAATCCATCGCGGCGATACAGACAAAGCAATTAACGAATCTGCATTTGTTTCTAAAGGAAGATACACAACACAAGTTGTTGAACACGGCTACATCGAAACCGAATGCTCAGTTGCTAAGCCTGAAGAAGATGGAGTTGAAATCCTTTCGCAAGGGCAAGGTGTCTATGAGGACAGAAAACAAATTGCAAAGGTATTAAATCTTCCCGAAGAAAAAGTTAGAGTAATACTTGTTCCCAACGGCGGCGGTTTTGGCGGTAAAGAAGATCTTTCAGTTCAACATCACGCAGCTCTTTGTGCGTATCTACTTAATAAACCAGTCAAAGTAAAACTAAACAGAGATGAATCAATTCGTATGCATCCAAAACGTCACCCGTTAATAATGGATTACACATTGGCTTGCGATAATGATGGAATGCTGACTGCAATTAAAGCTGATATAATTGGCGATACCGGTGCTTATGCTTCAGTTGGAATGAAAGTTTTGGAACGAGCCGCGGGACACGCAACCGGAGCCTATTCCATTCCGAATGCCGATATAATTAGTAAAGCAGTTTACACGAACAACATACCTTGCGGCGCAATGCGCGGATTCGGAGTCAACCAAGTTACGTTTGCTATTGAAAATTGCATAGATAATCTCTGCGAGCAAGGTGGATTCGATCGATGGCAGTTTCGTTACAACAATGCTTTGGTCGATGGCGGTGTTGCTTCAACAGGACAAATTATAAAAGGTGGAACCGGTGTAAGAGAAACTTTGCTCGCGGTGAAAGATCAATTCTACAAAGCAAAGTTTGCCGGTATTGCCTGCGGAATAAAAAATACAGGAATAGGTAACGGAATGCCTGATGACGGGATTGTAAAAATAGAAATTATTTCAAAAGATAAAGTTATACTTCATCACGGATGGACTGAAATGGGGCAGGGTGTTAACACAATGGCGGTTCAGTTCTTATGTAATGAAACCGGGATTGATCCGAGTATAATCGAAGTGAAAGTCGATACAAAAATGAACGCAACTTCCGGTATGACCACTGCATCACGTGCAACGTCTATAATCGGCAATGCTATTATAAATGCATCAATAAATTTGAAGAAGGATTTAGAGAAGAAAAAGCTCTCCGAATTAAGCGGAAAAGTTTACAAGGGTCAATGGATTTGTGATTGGACAACAAAACCAGGCAAAGAGACTGAAGAAATAATAACTCACTACTCGTATAGTTATGCAACGCAGGTTGTAATTCTTGATGACGAAGGAGAAATAGAAAAAGTAATTGCCGCTCACGATGCCGGGAAGATTATTAATCCGAATTTGTTCGAAGGACAGATTGAAGGCTCGCTGCATATGGGTTTGGGTTATGCGATTTCAGAAGAACTTGTGATCAAGGATGGATTTCCTGTCAGCACAAATTTCAGAGATCTGGGAATTCTGCGAGCAAAACAAATGCCTGAAGTTGAAGTAATTGGCGTAGAGGTAACCGATCCTATTGGTCCGCACGGCGCAAAAGGAGTTGGTGAAATTGGGTTGGTGCCTACTGCCGGAGCAGTTGCAAATGCTTTTTATCAATTCGATAAGCAAAGATATTTTACATTGCCGATAAAGAAAAGGATTAAGAATTAGGTCTGTATCAATGGGGCTAAAGCCCATTAATTTTTGGATTTCTTAATTCCGTTCGCTAAAGCGAACGGCAAAAAAATATAATATGTTTTCTCTTGCCGTCGGTTTTAACCGACGGATCACAAAAGGAATAAAGAAAAAGGGCTTCAGCCCCATCACTTTACATTAAAGCTATCTATATGTTTCTATAATCATTTTCTGTATCCACATCCTCAAAAATCAAATCAGTAACACATTCCCAAAACTCCTTTTTGATTAGTTTATTTTGTGAGACTTCACGGAGAGTCTTATCAAGTGGGCTCGCAAGAATTATTTGTTTTACAAAATCGTCAAACAAAATTGGATGACCTTTTCTCTCTTTAAACGTTGGCTGAATCCAATTTAATTGTTTATCAATTTGTTGAACAAACTCTGAATAAAAACTTATAGGCAGACTTGGCTGGTCAACAAAATGATAAAGATACCATTGAGATTCTGCTTCGGATAAACCTGTTTGTAACGAAGTGAACATTCCAGATTTATAATTTTCATTGAATACAAATTTCAACTTTGCTTTCTGCTCAATTGAGTTTAAATTCTCTTCGATTTCATTAGACTTAAATCCGGTTACAACTACTATTTCATCGCAGATGGGTGAAAGTTTATCTACAATATTATAAATGAAAGTCTTACCATTTGATAGTCTTAGGAGTGGTTTGAATGCATTCATTCTCCCGGAGAGTCCGGCGCTTAAAATGATACCTGTTATATTATGTCGCACTTTATTCAAGTTATATAATGAATAAGATTAGATAAATGGATTAATTATTTCCACACCGTTGATAATCTGTCCGTTGTTTAAATCCTCAGAAAACAACTGGTTGCAGTTTGCAGATTCCGCGGCTGATATAATTAACGCATCCCAAAACGAAATATTATTAGCAGTACTACAGTCAATTGCACTATAAATTATAGCTGTACTTATTTGTACAATTTCCAAATCTTCAAATGATTTTAGAAGCTCTTTTATAATCTTGGGATCCGATTTTAATTTATTTACAGCGGTGTAGTAAAATTCCTGCATGACTTGCGTTGAAATTATACCGGAATTACTTTCGAATAATTCAGCTATTAATTCACGGCTAATTCTTTTCTTTTTTGGATAGTGGTTATCAATAGTATAGATAAGAATATTCGTATCAATGAAGAACTTTTCGGTCATAAATTTCCTTGCGGCTCCATTTTTTACCCTTAGAATTTCCCGCTGCTTTGTCCATTAAATCAAAAAGCCGAGTAGTTTTTTTTGATGAACTTTCGCTATTTACCGTTTTTTGAAGGAGCTCCCTAATTAATGCATTCAAAGATTTCCCTTGTTTTTCAGCGTATTTTCTGCTTTTATCAATTAATTTTTTATCCATTGATAAAGTTATATTTGGCATAAATTCCTCACACATATTATGTGTAATAATATAAAAGCAAAATTGAATAGAGTCAATTGCAAATTTAAGGGAGCTCGGGGAAAGTGAGGGGGGATTATCGTACTAATAAAGATTTCCACTCTACGCTACTTTTAACAACCGGTTTTTCATTCCACACTTTCAATGCTTCAAAATCTTTTAACCCGCTGCCGGTCATTAGCAGCATTACTTTTTCATCTTTCTCAATTTTGTCTTTCACTTTTTGATAACCTGCAAACGTTGAAGCACAAGAAGGTTCAACAAGCAGCCCGGTTCTGTGCGCGAGTTCTTTTTGTGAGGATAATATTTCATCATCACTTACTTTAATTCCAAATCCGTTTGATTCTTTTACAGCTTTTGCAGCCATATAAAGATTTCTCGGTGCACCGGCGCTAATACTGTCTGCAATAGTATGAGCAGGTTTATATTCAAACCTATCCGAAGAAATAAAATCAACAACGGCGCTGCTTCCCTCAGCTTGCACAGCAATGAGTCTAGGCAATTTATCAATCAGACCAAGTTTCTGTAATTCGACAAATCCTTTGTAAAGTCCGCTTATTATTACACCATCGCCAACGGGCACAAAAATATAATCCGGCAGCTCACCCTTTGTGTTAATAAAAATATCATAAGCAGCCGATTTCTTTCCTTCAATTGTAAGCGGATTGTATGCGGTGTTCCGGTTATACCAATTATTCTCTTGTGAAATTTCTAAACAAAGATCAAAAGCCTGGTCATAATCACCATCAACCATATAAATATTTGCTCCGTATGATTGAATCTGAATTCGTTTAGCTTCGGGAATGTTTTTCGGAACAAAGATGTGTGCTGTTAAACCAAGTCGTGCGCAAATACCAGCAAGAGAAGAACCAGCATTTCCGGTTGATGCGGCTGCTATTTCATTTATACCTAGTTCTTTTGCTTTGAGTGCGACTAAGATGGAAGCTCGGTCTTTATAAGAGTAAGTTGGATTTCTTGTTTCATCTTGAAAATAAATCTCTCTTCCGTCTATCTCATATTTCAATAATTGATTTGACGGAAGAGATAATTTTGCTAAATCATTTTTATCAATTTTATTAAAATCAATTGGCCAGAGGTCAGGGTAATTCCATATTTGTCCCGCTGCAAAACTAAGAAGCTCATCCTTGCTGTATATGTTTGTTAATTGCTCGTAATCATATTCAATTGTAAGAATTCCTTTAAGCGGAGTGTTCTTTTTGCTTTCGCCGCAGTTGGGACAGAGATAAATTAAGCCGCTCTCAATCTCTTCTGCGGAGTAAAGCTTCGAACAATTATTACAGTGGTATTTATAGTTACGTACCATTTATAATTTCACATCGTCAAAGACATTATTGCCTTTGCCGTATGCAGTCTATTTTCCGCCTCATCGTAAACAACAGAAATATTCGGATCGTCAATTACTTCGTCGGTTACTTCGTGATTTCTGTCTGCGGGAAGTGCGTGCATAAGTTTAACATTTTTATCGGCAAGTTTAATTCTGCGTTCGTCGCAAATCCAATCGTGATACTTTTCTAAATTTGCTTTCATCTCTTTTTTACATTCGTTTTCATTGTCGAGATATTCTTGCACACCATAAGTGCCGAAGCCGCCCCAGTTTTTGGGAATCACAACGTGCGCACCTTCAAATGCTTCATCCATATCATTTGTGAAATTAATCTTTGTTCCGTTTTCTTCGGCACGTTTGTTTGCTCGTTCGATAATGTCTTTGCTCAACGGAAATTCTTTCGGATGAGCAATTGTTAAATCAATTCCAAAGCGAGGGAAGAGTAATGCTTGTGTCTGTGGAACGGATAACGGTTTTGAATGTGTATCTGCATAAGCCCAAGAGACTGTTACTTTCAATCCTTTGGGATCGTTACCGAATTTTTCAAAGATAGTCATTAAATCTGCAAGTCCTTGAAACGGATGATAAATATCATCTTGCAGGGACATTACAGGTTTGGTAGAATGCTTTGCCATTTCTGCAAGATAATCGGCTCCAATTCCGTAAAAGCAATTTCGTGATGCAATGCCGTGTCCCATTCGTGATAAAATAATTGCCGTATCTTTTGCAGATTCACCGTGAGAGAGTTGCATTTTATCGGCTGTTAAATCGTGTGCGTGTCCGCCGAGCTGTGTCATTCCCGCTTCCATTGAATTGCGTGTTCGGGTTGACTGCTCGAAGAAAATCATAAATAAAGTTTTATGAGGTAGATAGAGATGCGGTTTCTCTTCATAAAATTCTTTTTTCAATTCTACTGCTCGTTTGAAGACAATATCGAGTTCTTCGTTTGTCCAATCATCACAAGTTAAAAAGTGTTTTCCTTTTAAGTTCATTGTTGCTCCTTGATTCAAATGTTTGGTTTATTTGCCGTCGGTTTTAACCGACGGAGGATGAAAGCAAAAATCAAAATGGGCTTTAGCCCCATCAATAAATTCTGAATGAGACTAAAGTCCATAATTTAAACAATATCCTTTATCCGTCCACTGAAGTGGACGGCATTGTTATTTATATTAATCTAATAACTCATCGCAAACAAAGTATAAAACGCTGATGCTTTTACGAGATGTTCAACCGGAACTTTCTCGTTTGGTGCGTGTGCTAAAACTTCATTGCCGGGACCAAATCCGATTACTGGGATTTTATAGTAACCGTTAATCGTTACACCGTTTGTTGAGAACGTCCATTTATCAACTTTCGGATCAGCATCAAATAATTGTTTATAAACTTCTACTCCTTTTTGAACTAACGGATGATCTTCTTCAAGTTTCCAAGTCGGATAATATTTTTCCATTCCGTATTCAAATCCTGTGTAAGCTTTAGTTTTATAATCAATTAAGAAAGCTTTTGCATTCATATCCTTTATAATATCATTTACTTGAGAAAGAGCAAGCTCGCGATCTTCGCCCCAAGTTAATCTGCGATCCATATGGATTTTAGCATAATCGGAAACTGCACAAAGCGAAGGACTATTTGAAACAAACTCAGTTACAGTTATACTTCCTTTACCGAGGAATTCATCGGTATCTAATCGTTCGTGAAGTTTTTCAATTTCGAGTGCTGCTTTAGATGCCATATAAATTGCGTTCTTTCCTCGCTCGGGTGCGGACCCGTGCGAAGAAACTCCGAAGAACTCGGCATTCATTTCCATTCTGCCGCGATGTCCGCGATAGATATTTAAGTTAGTCGGCTCTGTTATAATTACTGCATCCGGTTTTAGATTTTCTTCTTCAACGAGATACTTCCAGCATAATCCGTCGCAGTCTTCTTCCATTACAGTTCCGGTTACGTACAAAGTTATGTCGTTTGTCCAACCAAGTTCTTTTAAGATTTTACCTGCAGTTACAGCCGCAACCGGACCGCCTTTTTGATCGACGCTTCCGCGACCGTGAACAAAGCCATCTTTAATTTCACCGCCGAGCGGGTCGAAATCCCAGTTATCCAAATTTCCCATATCAACGGTATCAATGTGTCCGTCGATTGCAATTACTTTTTTTCCGTTACCTATTCTGCCTATTACATTCCCGAGTTTGTCAATTCTTACTACATCGAAACCGGCTTCTTGCATTTGTCGCTGCAATTCATCCGCCGCATCTTTTTCCTGCGTGCTCAATGATTTTTTTTGAATCATCTTCGATAAGTTTTTAGCGGTATAATCTTGATACTTTTCAGCTAACTTGTTTACTTCTTTTGCAATGTTTTTCATAAATCATCTCACAACTTTTTGAATTCTTTGAATAATCTTTCACCTTGTTTATATATTTCTTTTTGAATTTCTGATTCGTTAATACCAATTAGTATTTTATCCTTCATTAAAAATTTTCCGCCCTTTACGGTGGATGATACTTGACTTTCAAGAACCCCGTAAATGTAATGTCCCCAAAAATTATTTTTGTTGAAGGGAGTCGGAGGAACATAATCCCAAATTATGAAATCAGCTTTGTCATTTTTGTTAAGTGTTGAAAAATCGGGGAAGAACTTTTTAACAAATTTTATTTGATTGAAATAAGTTATAATGACTCGCTCAAATGTTTCTTCCGATGATAATCCGGAATGTCTCATCAATAAGAAGAATGTCTTCAAAGTTTTAGCCGGATTAGCGTGCATACCATCCGTACCGCAAAGCATTGTTTGATCTTTCGGGATGTTTTTGAAATCTGGAACTCCAACTGAATTATTAAGATTTGAATCCGGGTTAAATGCAATAACACTGCCGTGTTCGAAAATCTTTTTGTATTCTGATTTAGTTAAATGAATTGCGTGTGATACGATGCTTTTATCGTTAAGCAGATTGTATTTTATTAATCTCGTTAATGGAAGATTATCGAATTTATCTTTGCTGATTTTTCTATCAGCCGGGTCTTCACATAAATGAATGTGAATTCCCAAATCATTTTCGTTAATGAAATCAGATACAGTTTTAAGTGTATCATTCTTTAGAGTGAAGGAAGCGTGAAGTCCGAAAAGATATTTTATGTTCGGATCATCTTGATCAATTCGCGAACTGTTTTCAATTATACTTTCTGTTTTTAATAGCTCACCATTCCGGTCTGATGTTTCAAACGCCAAAACTCCGTTTAATTTTCGCTTACGAAGTACATCGCCGATTACATCTAAGCTGCCGATTGTGTTTCTCGGAGAAGCGTGATGATCGAAAATGTAAGTCACTCCATTTTTTATAGATTCAAGTGCAGCCATTTCGGCGGATGCTTTTGTCATTTCGTGATCGAGAGAGTAATCGAGTTTCCACCAGAGATTTTTTAGAATGTTGATGAAACTGTTTGTCGGACCGCTTATCGGTAAACCTTTTGATAAGCGCGAATAAATATGTTCGTGAAAGTTTACGTTGGGAATTGTAATTACTCTTCCTTTTGCATCGTAAGAATTCTTTTCATTTATAGTTTTGCCGTTTAGATAATCATTCCAGTTCTTCTTTTTTATCTCTTTGATTTTACCATCGGATAAAATTAAATCACCGAAAACCGGGGAGATTGAATTCTTTTTTACAATGCAAATCCAAGCGTTTGTTATTTTCATAATACTCCTTAAAGATTACCGCGAAGACGCAGAGGCCGCGCCAGAGGCGGGCAAGCGCAAAGTAAAAAAATCAATTAATCTCTTTGCTTCTCCATGACTTTGCGGTTAATGTTTTATTTCAACAAACTTTCCGTAACCGATTTTACCGAATTTATTTTCATCACGATTCATAATTTCTTCACCTCTTAAAAATGTCTGCTTTACAATCGCATTAAAAGTTATACTTTCAAACGGAGTGTACTTTCCTTTGCTGTGCATATCTTTAGCAGAAACAACTTGTGAATTCCATAAATCTATTAAAGCGAAATCAGCATCTTTATCTTTCGTTAATTTACCCTTGTTTTTAAGATTGAAAAACTTTGCTGCATTTGTTGATAACAATTTAATTGTCTGCTCAAGTGTTAATTTGTTTTTCAGAAATCCTTCACTAAGCAGAAACGGAACGCGATGTTCGACTCCCGGAATTCCCCCGTAAACTTTCCAGAAATTATCGGACATTTTTTCCTCGTCGGGATTGCACCCGGCGTGGTCGGTTGTTACGAATTCTAATTCATTGTTTTTTAGTGCTTCCCACAATGCGTTTTTGTCTTCTTCAAATTTTACCGGCGGGGCTGTTTTTAAGTAGTTTCTAATTTTATCGTTTTCAAAATCGCTTTGAGTGAAATACAAATAATGCGGACAAGTCTCTGAAGTAAGTTGAATATTTTCTTTTCCAGCTGATCGTATTAATTCCATACCCGCTTTAGAACTTAGATGAACAACGTGAATTCTGCATCCGGTTTTTTCAGCTATGTTTTTTACCTGCTCAATTGCAACTCGTTCTGCTTCAACATCTCTTGCTGTACAATATTCTTTCCAGCTGTTTTTGTTTTCTTTTTGAAATGCTTCTCTTCGTGAAACTATTAAAGATTTATCCTCCGCGTGAACCGCCATAGGTTTGCCGGTTTGCTTGATTAGTTCAGCTGCCTGTTCGATTTGTTCGTATGTCAAATCGGAAAATTCTTCCATTCCGGAAATGGCATAAACTTTATATCCCGCGACTCCGGCTTCGGATAATTCAATGACTTGTTTTTCCAATTTGTTAAGATCATCAAAATCTTGTCGACGAACCCCACCCCAAAATGCATAGTCAATTAAACTGCGGTTTTTTACAGTTTCTAATTTTGTTGTGAAGTTAGTAAGATCAGTTACAGGTGGGAGGGAAGTGCAAGGCATATCTATTATAGTAGTTACTCCACCAAATGCGGCGGCAGTTGAGGCGTGTTCGAAATCTTCTCTAAATTCAAATCCGGGTGTATCAAAGTGAACATGAGGATCAATTGCGCCGGGCATTAATAAACAGAAATTACCATCGATAGAATTTTCATCTCTGGTTTCTTTTTTATACTTTGACTTAAATTCATAAAGTAAGTTTTTATCTTTTAAATAATTCCAATCAAATTCATCAGAAAAAAATTTTATTTCTTGAAATTTATCTGAGAAATAAACCTCAGCTATGCGGAGTTTATTTTCTTTTGTGTTGATGAATATGTTTGTGAGTATTTTCATTTATTATATTTCCGTAAAACCGCTTAAGCGGTTAATATGGTTTTGTAGAACTTGCTAACCCACGGATTAATCCGTGGGTTAATGAATAAATAAAAAAAGTCCTAACCGTTTTAACGGTATTTAAATCACAACCCAACTTTTTTGTTAAACTCTTCTATAAGTTTATCCCACTCGGGAACGATTGAAAATCTTTCATCCCAATAATTTTCATCGTACCATTGAGCGTTTAGTTCATCCACACCTTTACCTTGCTGTTCAACCCAAGTAAAATATTTCAGATTATGAATGCTTTTCTTGTCATAATAATTCAATTCTTTAATGTAGTCAATTCCTTGATGTTTGATAACCGAGTTCCAATCAATTGCAGCTTGATTATCATTATAGCTACCAAGGGCGTCGTTCATCTCTTTCAATCGTGATTGATAAAGATCCGCCGAATCGGTAAAGATTGTAAAGATTACATCATTCTCGTTCATCTCATAATACTTTGCAAGTTTAATTGCACTTATCAAATTGCTGATTGAACTTATACCAAGTTCCGGTAGTCTTGCTGAAATTTCTTCTTTAACACCGATAGCTTGTAAAAACTTATGTCCTTCTTTTTCGTTAAATAGTCTTAAAATTCTCATTGGGTCTTCATCATCAATTGCACAAACGGCGTCTGTGTTTTTAACATTGTGAATCCAAGGAACGTGTTTATCACCGATACCTTCAATTCTATGTCCGCCGAAACCGTTCATTAAAAGAGTTGGGCATTGTAATGCTTCGGAAGCAAGGACTTTAATTTGTGGATAAAGTTTACGAAGATAATCGCCTGCAGCAATTGTACCGGCAGAACCTGTTGCACTTACATAAGCTGATAAACGCTGTTTTTTTTCTTTAAGTTGATTAAATAATTCATCAATAGTATTCCCGGTAATTTCGTAATGCCAAATTGAATTGCCGAATTGATCGAACTGATTAAAGATAAGATACTCATCACTTTCTGCTTCAAGCTCGTGACATTTATCATATATCTCTTTTACATTGCTTTCGCATCCGGGAGTTGCATAAACCTCTGCACCTATGTTACGCAGCCAATCAAATCTTTCTTGACTCATTTCTTCGGGAAGAATTGCTACTGCGTGAACAGTTAATAAAGCTGAATTAAAAGCACCGCCGCGACAGTAGTTTCCGGTTGAAGGCCAAACTGCTTTATGATATTCCGGATCAAATCTTCCAGTGACCAAATAAGGTGCGAGACAGCCATAAGTTGCACCAACTTTATGCGCGCCCGTAGGAAAGTGCTTTCCGATCAATCCGATTATTCTTGCTTTTACACCGGTTATTTCTTGTGGGATTTCTAAAAAATTTATTCCGTCAATCGAGCCGTCTTTCGGATTATTGTTCCAATTGATTCTGAAAAGATTGAGAGGATGAACTTCCTGCATATCGATTGATTTCAATTTCTCTTGAATTTCTTTCGGGATTTTGTGAGGATGTTTTAGTTGTCCAAAAGTAGGTAGTAAAATTTTGTTTTCTTTACAACGTCCGATTGTTCTTTCTAAATATTCCTTATTTTCAATGCTCCAATTCCAATCTTCCATTATAACTCCAATTGGTCAAAAAAAAGAACGAACTTTATTTATTAAACGATAATTTTATCTCGAAATCTACATAAAATAGGGGAAAGTTGGAACGGCCGAAGTTTTATATTGGTTTCTTTAACTAAATGCTTCACGCATAGTTCTGAATATAAATTGAATACCTTTAGTGACAAGATAACAATTCATTTTAAGTTATTTATAGAGCATCGGGTATTTCTCTTTTATATTCATAAAACCATTTGTAAAACAGATTCATAAACGGTGCGCTAACGGTTTGACCGCCAAAACCGTAATATCTGTATATCAATGAAGGGATTTCGGTTACTTTGATTTCGTGTAGCGCTGCTTCATTGACTTTCAAATTATACTTTCTTGCGAGTTCTATCGTTTCTTCCGTCAGTACTTGTTCGAGCTTTTTATAAAACAAAATTTCTCTTTGGTTATCAATTTGCAGTATATTCTTTTCATCCGGTGATAATACCCTTTCCTCGATTTCATTAAGTTTAATTATAGAATAACCTTGGGCTCTAACGATCGGTCCGTAAACTTCACCCACAACCATATCTTCTATTATTTCAGCTAACTCGGAATGATTTGAAATAGGTTCTAATGAGGCGGATTCATATATTGAACTACTCGGCAGGTTCATTCTTTTGATTACTTCTTCAAAACTTTCACCAAGTTGCATTTGCGTAAAAATGAAATGAGCTTGTTCCAAACTCTTTAGTTTCACTTCAGTAATCGACACAAACTTTGTGGTTATCAATGAATCACTCAAATCGGAAATGTGTTTCTCTAACTCGCTATTGGTCACGTGTGCGTTTTTAGTAAATGTGTTTCTTAAATATTGGGAAAGAAAATTATCCGCCCACATAGCTAACTCGTTCTGAATTTCCGGCAGTAAATGGAGGTTCTGACTGTATGCTTCGCGCGAAATAATTTCTGATCGTATAAATTCCCGCACAGCGTTATTCAGCGAGGCTTGAACGGAATATCTATCCAAACCATTTGATTTGAAGTTGTTAAAGAAAAGATAATAGGTAAATTCTTTTAAAGAGACGGGATCATTTGCAAATTTTACAAAAGAATTATTCTCCAAATTTTCGGGCAATGATTCTATCAATTTGATCAAGTCATCTTCGTATAAATAATAAATAGTGGTTCCCGCCGGGAAATTTTTACCAGATAAAAGATTGCTCAATTCATCCGAAAGAAATTGGAATAAGTCGCCGTCTGCATTTACATTAACATCGTGCAAAAGGTTATAAAGATATTTTTCTGTCAGTGTTTTTTTTGCTCTATTTGTCAAAATCTGCTTAACTTCGCGAAGCGCTGAGTTATAGTCACCTAAACTCGTGCCACTTAATTCAACTTTTTCTTTAAGGTAATATATTACCCACCCTATTTCGTTAAATATAGGCTTTGTGTATTCTCCTTCTTCAAGTTGAAAAAGAGCTTCTTCAAGAGCAGTCTCCATTTGTCCGAATAATACTTTTACCGGTTCAATCTGTTCACTTGCCTCACTTCTGTTTTGAAGAATGGAATCGATGGAAGTTTTTTGCAACTTCTTATAAAGTGAATCAATTTCGGATTTTGATTTGGAAAAAAGAAAGTTTAATCGAAGTTCGTACCTCCTTTTATCAAGCGCCTTTTGAATCTCTTCCTCACTGATACTTACTTTCTCTTCAATCTCTCTTTTAAATAACGCATCCCGGACAAGTAATTTTTCCAGGTTGGAAATGTAATATTTGTAAGAATCCATAGTATCAAGATTCTGACTTCTTGCTTCTTCAGCCCATAACTTTTCGGCTATCAATGTGTATAAAAAATGTGTTTTTTGGGTATCTATATTAGCAGATGAACGCACCCGGGGTGTAAGTTCGAATCTTTTTAAAAATTCATCTGATGTTATTTTCGAATTGTTTGCCTCGGCTATAACATCACTTTCTTGCGCAAACACATTACTAATCATTAAAATGACCAAAAAAATTGCTTGAAATAAAACCTTCATAACATATCCTCTTTTGGCGGTACTTTCTTTTTTTCATTAAAATAGCCGATTGTTATTATTAAGTTGTCTAAGCAAAATTATTTTTTATAAATTAAGAAAAAACAAAACCGGTTGTTTTAATGAGTAACGGCAAAAATAACAAAAGTTTATTCAAACCTTCCTATCTGTTTTGGATTTTCAGCATCGCCATATTTGTTTTTCTTTATATAGAAATTGACAAGGAATTCGAACTTTCTTCTAAACATTATAATACCACTGAAATACATTACGCCGATGCAATTACCGAAGCACATCTTTCTCTTATTGAAAAGTTTAATAAAAAATATGAAGGGAGGATAAAAGTTATCCCAATCGATCTCCCATTTGAAAAGTTTAGTACAAACGAAAGGAAAGAACTCCTGGCTCGATCACTTCGAAGTAAAAGCGAAAAAATAGATCTGTTTGCTGTTGATATAGTTTGGGGATACCGGTTTGCAAAGTGGGCGGAGAATCTTTCCTCTTATTTTGATCACGGTTTTCTTGAAAAAATAATTGATCCGATTTTCCCTACTTGTTATTACAACGATTCACTTTTTGCTTTCCCGTTTACTATTGATTTGGGAACAATGTATTACCGGGATGATAAACTAGCCATGCTTCCAGGCTACGAAAAACTCAAACAGAGATTGCAAGAATCAATTACGTGGGAGGAGTTGATCGAATTGGGACTCAAAACCAGGACAGACGGAAACCCTTTTTATTTATATCCCGCATCGGATTACGAAGGGTTGATTTGCAGTTTTACCGAACTTCTCTTAAACCAGAACAGAACTTTTTTCGAAAACAATTCGATCGATCTTAACAGACCCGAGGCGCATAAAGCTTTACGCACAATGTACGATCTTATTTATAAATATGAATTAACTCCAGAGATTGTTACTGCATTTACGGAATATCAATGCCATAAATATTTCATCGAAAAGGAGGGATACTTTGTCAGGTCATGGCCTACTTTTTTCTCCGAGAATATTGAAGGACTAAATGACGAATTGAAGAGCAATATAAAGAGAGTGCCTTTACCTCATTTTAAGGGGACAAAACCGGCGGCGGTTTTCGGAGGGTGGAATTTGGTTGTTTCAAAATTTTCGGAGCATAAACCCGAAGTAATCGAATTCATCAAATTTCTTCTTACCCATGAATCGCAAAAAGAATTATTCGAATTAAACGGTTCGCTTCCTGTTCTGAGTTCTGTTTACGAAGATCCATCGGTTAAAAATGCAGAAGTTTTAGACTTTTACTTTGAGCAGTACAACTATGGCGTACATCGGCCTTTATTGGAAGATTATACCAGAATCAGTGATATAATTTCCTATTTTGTTCATAAAGTATTATCACAAGAAATTGAGATTGATAAGGCACTTTCGGAAGCAACCCGAATGATTAACTCAAATGAGGTTATCTTTAAGTAAGATGACAAAACAAAAATTTTTAGATGGTCTTAAGCGATATCGTTTTGAACTTAGGCATATTACCGTTCTATTTATCGTGCTAATTTTTTTCCAAATAATTTTATCGATCATCCAGAAACAGTCTCTACAAAAGTTTTTGGAAAATACACAGAAATGGTATCAACAGGATTCTGCCGAAAAAATTGCACACCTTGCCAGCACCTCTCTCGAAATGCTTTTGGAAAATGTTGACATAAGAAATATTCAATCCGATTACGATGAGAGAAAAATAATCCAATCTTTTAATATAATATTCAGCCAACAGCTTCTTGAAAAAAATATTGAGGATGTGTGTTTAATTGTGACCGTTGAAAACAAAAACTATGCGATTGATGACGGAACAGTACTTTATGATTTCCTGCTGGGAAAACCGCAAATTGAGGACCTTGTTCGAAGCAGTGAGAAACATAAATCCGGTTTAAAACATTACAATTCTATACAGCATGCAATAAAAATTGACGAAAGAATCTATAGTAAAATTGAAGGGAAAGAAACATTTCATATATTTGTTCCTTTTGTTCCGAACGGTGAGTACCGAGGCGTGCTCTACGTTCGGAAAAAACCTGATTTCGAAAATATAACCGGTGAGATAATTTCGAGCTATGAGGAAACTGCGATTATTTATTCTTCTTTAATCCTATTCGGTCTCTTGGCAATGTATTATATTTCTTCATATACTCTTAAGGAAAGAAACGAAGCCCAGAAACTTCTTTATGAAGAAAGTGAAAGACATCTCAAAGAACAGATCATACACGAAAAAGAGTCCCTCTTTACAAAAAGAATTTATCACACTCATCACAAAGCCGAGAAAGTGATGGGTTTTATAAAAGAAGATATAAGAAAACTTGCTGAAACAAATTCTCAAGAGATAATCGAAAGAGTAACAAAATATTCCAATTTTATTTCGCGTGTAATTTATGATATGAAATGGTATGACCCGCCGCTTCACACCGTGCGCGGACAAATGTTCAACACGGACTTAAACGAACTAATTAAATTTTTAGTGGATCATCTCTTTTTGAGAATTTCTTCGCATACCGAGACGTTCGATTTTAATTTGGCTCTCGAAGAAAACGTACCTTCCGTTCAAATCAATCAATTTGTTGTTTGGGAGATCCTCGAACCGCTTATTCAAAATTGTATTGATCATGCCGGTGTTGATAAAATTTTAATCAACATTTCAACAAATTATTACCGGCAAAGCCGAACCACAATTCTAAAAATTTTCGATAACGGTAAAGGATTTGATAATGATTTACTTAATATTGACGAAAGAGGACAGAAGAAGATTTTTTCCGAAAACGTATCGACAAAAAATTATGAAAATCAAAACAGCGGTTATGGATGTTATATTGCTTACCAGATAGCCGTGAAAAGATGCGGCTGGGAACTCGATGCTGTAAATAAAGAAGACGGTGGCGCCATGTTTGTTATAAAAATTAAGAACTAGGAAGAAAATGACCCAAGAAAACAAAATTAATTTACTGTTAATTGAAGATGAAGACTTTGACGTAAGACGCGTTGAGAATACAATTAAAATATTCAAAGAAACTCTTAAAATAAGTAAAGTAGTTAGCAACGGTGCAGACGCACTTAAATTAATTCAAGAAAATCCGGACCGCTACGACGTAATTATAATGGATTATCAAATTGCGGGTGCGATACGCGGAGAAGAATTAATAAAAAAAATTAAACAGATAAATCATACCCTGCAGATCATTGTTGTTACTAAACTAACAATTAACATCACAGATTTTGATTTTGCCCGAAGGTTGGTCAACGCTGGAGCCTTTTGGTATTGCACAAAATACCCCGGAGATATTGAAGAATATATTTATCAACCTACCGATTTTTTGATGAGCATTTTCAATGCATTCGAAAAGAAGAAACTGGAAATGCAAAGTTATACTTCAAAGAAAAAATTAATAAAGAACATTGAAGATATTTTAGATCGTAAAAAAATAATCGGTCAATCCGAATCAACCAAGAAACTTTACGAGAGAATAGAAAAGTTAGCCGATAGTGATGTAAACATTTTGATTAGCGGTGCTTCGGGTACGGGTAAAGAGTTGGTGGCTAACAATATTCATTATAGGAGCAAAAGAAAATTTGAAAATTTCATTGCTATAAACTGCGGCAGTATTCCCCAAGATCTGGTGGAAAGTGAATTATTTGGTTATGAAAAAGGGTCCTTTACAGGCGCAGCTGCTGATAAAGCCGGTTTGTTTGAAATAGCCGATAAAGGAACAATATTTTTGGATGAAATAGCCGAACTTCCACTAAATGCTCAAGTAAAATTGTTGAGGTTTATCCAGGAAGGAGAAATCGAAAAAATCGGCCGTACTAAAAAAATTCAAGTTGATGTTAGAATAATTGCTGCAACAAATAAAAATTTAACAAAAGAAGTCGAAGCAGGCAGATTCAGAGAGGATTTATATTACCGTTTGAATGTTGTTCCTCTCCACATTCCACCGCTTAAAGAACGTGTTGAAGATATCCCGGTTTTAGTTAACCACTTTCTTCATCTTTACAGCCTGGATATGGGAAAACCCGTTATGCAGATTGATGATGAAGTTATTGAAAAAATGAAAGAATATCATTGGCCGGGTAACGTAAGAGAATTAAAAAACATACTCCAGAGATTAATTTTCAATTCCGAAAATAAAATCACAATGTCAGACTTTGAGAACATTTCTCTTGATTATTCATTCGAAAAAAACTATCCCAAAAAACTATTCAACTTCGGTATACTGGATGAGATCAAAAATTTGAAGAAATTGGAAAAAGAATTTAAGAAAGAATATGTAAACTTTGTCAGAAAAAAATCCTTCTCCGATGCCGAAGCCGCAAACAAACTCGGTCTTGCTCCTTCAAATTTTCATAGGCTCTGTAAAGACCTTGGTTTAAAATAACGCCTTATCAAATTGATAATTTTTTATTTCACACATAAAGATATATTCATAATTCATACGAATAAAAATAAATTTGGTCGCTGGCCTGATATTTGTTAATTCAGTAAAAAAATTTTCTTTGGAGTAAAAATGAAGTCAAAATTTTTTACTGTGATTTATTTTGTTGTTTCGCTTACCCTATCGGCACAAGGATTTCTTAGAGTTGACGGAACAAAAATAATTAATGATGAAGGTAAATTCTTCTTGAAAGGAATCGGTCTCGGAGGCTGGATGCTAATGGAAGGGTATATGTTCAAAACATCAGGATTTGCAGACGCCGAGCATCAGATAAGGGAACACATTCAGGAAGTGATAGGGAGCCAAAAGACAAATGAGTTTTTCGATTATCTGCATCAAAATTTTGTTACCCAAACCGATATAGATAAAATTGCAGAGTGGGGCTTCAACTCTATACGACTTCCGATGCATTACAATAAACTTACACCGGAAAATCAACCGGGCGTCTATTTAGAAAAGGGGTTCGGCTATATTGACAGCTTACTTCAATGGTGCGAAAAAAACCGGCTTTACTTGATACTCGATCTTCACGCTGCGCCCGGCGGGCAATCTGACGAGCCGATAAGTGATTACGATTCGGATAAACCATCACTTTGGGAGAGCGAAGATAATAAACAACACACAATTGATCTTTGGAGAGAAATTGCTTCTCGGTATGCAGACAAGCAGTGGATCGGTGGCTATGATCTTATTAATGAAACCAAGTGGGATTTGGGGAACAACAATGCCGCCTTGCGTGAACTGATGATCCGAATTACCGATGCAATACGCGAAGTTGATACAAATCATATTATTTTCATTGAAGGGAATTGGTTTGCAACGGATTTCAGAGGATTGACCCCTCCGTGGGATGATAATATGGTTTATAGTTTCCATAAATACTGGAACGTTAATACCCAAGACGAAATTTCAAAATATCTGACTCTTCGCGAACAAAGTGAAAGACCTTTATGGCTCGGTGAAACCGGAGAAAATTCAAACGTTTGGTTTACCGAATGTGCTATACTGATGAAGGAGAATAACATTGGCTGGGCTTGGTGGCCTTTGAAAAAAATTGAATCTATTGCCGGTCCACTATCAGCCGAAATGAATCCTAATTATGAAACTCTGCTTAATTATTGGAAAGGTGAAGGTCCAAAACCATCAGCCGATGCAGCTTTTAACGCATTAATTGAACAAGTTGATGAACTTAAATTTGAAAATTGCCGCTTCCAGCCTGATGTTGTTGATGCTTTAATTCGTCAGCCCGACGAACAAACTGCGGTTCCCTTTAAAGAACACTCAATCCCCGGAAGAATTTATTTCACCGATTATGATATGGGTCCGTTAAACATTGCATATTTTGACGACGACTTTCATAATATCGGAACAGATGATCAATCAACTTATAACTTCGGTTACCAATACAGAAATGACGGTGTAGATATTGAAGAATGCAGTGACCAGGAAACAAACGGCTATAACGTTGGATGGATTGAATCGGGGGAATATCTCAATTACACTTTAACTGTTCCCTCAACAGGTACATATAACCTGTCGTTAAGAATAAGCGGGAATAACACCGGTGGGAAAATTCAATTTTACATTGACGGAACGGCGTTAACATCGTTAATTGACGTTCCTCAAACGGGCGGATGGCAGAACTGGAATACTTTAAACTACGGTGAAGTTACATTAACCGAAGGAGAACATAGGTTATCAGTACGATTCTTCTTTGGAGGTTTTAATGTGAACTACTTCGAATTTGATGCTGTAAATTCAAGTAGCGGCGATGAAGAAACTCTTATCAACTTTAACTTAGAGCAAAATTACCCTAATCCTTTCAATAGTGAAACACGTATAGTTTATACTCTTCCCGAAGCATCGAACGTGGAGTTAATAATTTACGATTCAACCGGGCAGCGGGTAACTCAATTGATCGATGGATATCGGAATGCCGGTAGGCATGCTGAAGAATTAAATCTTAATGCTTTTTCCAGCGGGATATATTTTTATACCCTTGAAACTTCGAGCGGAAAAAAGGCCGTAAAAAAGGCTCTTTATTTGAAATAGAAAGCTGATGAATAGAAAAACAAAAACAAAAATTTGGTTCTATTTTGTACTGGTAATAATACCGGTTTTATTTTTTATTCTTCTCGAATCAACATTAAGAATTTTTGATTACGGAACGGATTACTCAACCTTTGTTGAGATTAAGGAGATTTCACCGGGTCAGTATTTTCTTAATCCCGATTTAACTAAAAAATATTTTACCGGTACCACCGCAATACCTTCTGTAATTCCTGATCCTTTCGACAAAAACAAATCCCAAAACACAATCAGAATTTTCGTATTCGGCGGCAGTACAACCGCGGGTTATCCTTATTCGGCAAACGCATCTTTCCCTCGACAAATTAAAAGAAAATTGGAACTGATGTATCCCGATTATAAAATTGAAGTTATCAATCTCGGAGTATCGGCTGTCAATACATATTTTATTTATGATATATTACCTGATGTGTTAGAGCATCAACCGGATTTACTTATTTTTTATACCGGTCATAACGAATATTACGGAGCACTCGGCCCTGCTTCTTCTGAATTCGTTACTTCAAGTCCTGCCGTTGTTAGAACGATATTGTTTTTGAGAGAATTAAAAACTTATCAACTTGTTGCTGATATTATAAATTCACTTTCTGGTATGTTCAGTAAAGAGCCTGTAAAAACTCGCGGTACTTTGATGAAGGAAATGATTAAGGAACAGGAGATACCGCTTAACTCGGAGATTTTCAATAACGGTTTTAATCAATTCAAAGAAAATATGGAAGATATAATTTCGCTTTGCAGAAAAAACAGTGTCCCCGTGATTGTTGGTGAACTTATATCCAATCTTAAACAAAAACCCCTCGGCAATTCAAACCGGGAGTCCTTGGAAATTTTTAAATCAGCAATAAGTCTTTTAGAAAAAGCAAAGCTTAGTGAAGCCATTCAGAAATTCGAAGAAGCAAAAGATGCCGATCCACTCCGGTTCAGAGCTCCAGAAAATTTTAACAAGTTTTTATTTGATTTAAAATCGGAATATGATTTTGAACTCGTCGAAATAAAAAAAGAATTTAATAAAATAAGCAAGGACGGAATAGCCGGCTATGATTTATTCATTGATCACCTTCATCCAAATCTAAGTGCCTACGGAGTGATGGCGGATTTGTTTTATGGGTCTGTCCAAAAAGTGCTGGAGACTCGTTTCGATAATTCAACAAAAATAAGCGTGGAGGCAATTGATAATTACCTTAAAGAAAATTTTCCTTTTACCCGATACGACTCTACTTTAGCCGCAATAAAAATCAAAATTTTACTTAATGATTTTCCCTTTTCAAACAATAACACTTATGACCCTCGAGACTTTGAGTTGGAAAACTATGCCGATACATTAGCCTTGCAAACGATTACAACCGGATTAGGCTGGGCTGCCGCGCATGTAAAATTATTTGATCATTATTTTTCAGTCCACCGATTTCAAAAAGCAGCCGAAGAATTATTTGCATTGATGGAAGATAGACCTTTTTATAAATCCGCACTTAAATATGCCGTTCCCAAATTAATATCAGCCGGACTGTCTCGTGAAGCAAAACACATTTTGGTGAGGAATTACAATAGGTATCCGGAGGGCTTTACTGCAAAACAATTAGGAATAATTAATCTAAATGAAGGTAAAATTAAACTGGCTAACGAGCTGCTTAAAGAAGCAGCCGGATACTTAACAAATGATGCAGAAATTTATTTCAACTTATCGCGATCATATTATGCATTGAAAGAAATAGAAAAAGCAATAGTGTCAATGGAAAAATGTCTTTCGATCAATCCGGAATACCCTGATGCTCAAAAAATTTATAGCCGCCTCAAACAGTTGGCGAATTAAATTCTAAATAACACCCGGCATCTTACTTCTTATAAAAATAATAATCACTGTATTATCAATCTGATAATCTCGAATAAATAATACCCGAAAACGCTTTCTTTTTCCCCAATATTCATAATAATACAATTGGCACTGATTATGTTAGATTAACAGTAATTCCAAACCCCACGGATAAAAGTAAATTGATTGAAAGCATAAGCTTAATCGATAATATCGTAATAATAATTTACTTTGGGATTGTACTTCTCATCGGAATTTACCATCAGCGTTCTAAGGTAAAAAATTCTGAAGACTACTTTCTCGCCGGGCGAAGTATGGGTTGGGTAGCCGTTGGAACTTCCTTATTTGCAACAAATATTTCATCTGAGCATTTAATAGGATTAGCCGGAACGGGTTCTACTCGAGGATTAAGTGTAGGGCAATTTGAATGGCTCGCTGTTTTTATTTTAATAATATTAGGCTATGTATTCGCACCTATTTTTATTCGTTCAAAAGTTTTTACGGTTCCCGAATTCTTCGGGCAAAGGTTTGACCGGCGCAGCAGAACATACCTTACTGCAATCTCAATTGGAGCATATTTTTTCACAAAAATTGCAGTAACTCTTTTAGCAGCAAGTTATCTTCTTAAATTGGTGTTAGGTTGGGATATGTTTGCCTCTACAGTTCTTATTGTTCTGCTCACCGGTCTGTATACCATCATCGGAGGTCTTAGGAGTGTTATTAAAACACAAATCTTTCAAGCAGGGTTGTTGATCTTCGGTGCTTTCCTTCTTGTCTATTTCGGAATCTCGGAAATCGGAGGTTTTTCTTCATTGACCGAGAAACTGCCTTCGGATTATTTCACTCTTTTTAAACCGATTGATGACCCCGATTTCCCGTGGACTGGAATGATATTCGGTGCACCTATATTAGCAATTTGGTACTGGTGTACCGACCAGTATATCGTGCAAAGAATATTGAGTGCAAAAGGTGTTGAAAATGCAAGAAAAGGAACACTGCTGGCAGGGTTCTTAAAAATATTCCCGATTTTCCTTTTTATCCTTCCCGGTATGATTGCCGTTGTTCTTTTCCCAGGCATTTCAGGTAATGAGGCTTATACTTATTTGCTGACAGGAAGTCTTTTACCTATTGGTATAAAAGGTATTGTTATTGCCGGTTTATTTGCTGCATTGATGTCTTCTTTATCCAGCGCATTCAACAGTTCGGCTACGCTGATTGCCAACGATATTTATAAACCTCGTAAAACAGACGTTAAAGACGACGAACTTGTTTTGGTCGGAAGATTAGCTACAACTTTGATTGTTTTGCTTACCATTTTTATGATTCCCTTGCTCAAAATGATTAACACCGATATCTACATTTACTTACAAACACTTCAAGCCTATATCAGTCCCCCAATAGCAAGTGTATTTATAATCGGAATATTTTGGAAAAAGATAACCGCAACCGCCGCAATTTGGGCTTTAATTACAGGCGGTAGTTTGGGATTTTTGAAAATTATACTGACCACATTGGACCCGTCGATTGTTAATGGTTTAGGAATGATCGGGAGTTATGCAAGCATAAATTACCTCCACTTTGCATTCATTTTGTTTGTTATTACATCTGTTGTTTTAATTGCGGTTAGTTTAATGGTAACTCAAAGCACTCAAGATAAAATAAAAGCTGCGGAATTTGTTTTTCGTAAAACTGATTTAGGTATAGACTGGATGCAGTCTAAATTAAAAAATTAGTTGGATTTGTTATGGCCCGAAGTTCAAAAAAATATAATATTAACATCAACAAAGGGAGGAATTCCTCATGAAAAAAGTATTACTAATTTGCCTTATTCTTATTACCGGGGCAGTATTTGCACAGGAGGAGATGATCAATAATTTTGACGCTGCTCCTGATTCAGGCTATTGGGCATTTTATCAGAATGATAATGCCGACACAGCCGTAAGTTTTATGAATTATGAATTCATTTCCGACGAACTTGTTGAAGGCGCCGGTGCAATGAAAGTTGATTACAGCGTTCACAATAATGAGACTTGGGGCGGATTCGTAAAACTCGAGCATTGGAATCCGGACTCAACTACCACTTATGATTGGTCGCTTTACGATACTCTCTCAATTTGGTATAACAATACTATTCCGGCAAGCGAAGCGGCAAGAGTTCACTTCAGATTAAATTTGCACGATGTAAGTGACGCAACAAACGGTCCGGCAACTAATAATGTTGGTCAAGCAGAGTATTGGTATTCGTTTAACTACATCTTAGATAATGAGCCCGGCTGGCATGAATTAACTTTTGTTCTTGACGGTGTTCAAGATACTGATCAATCCGGAGACGACAAATTTCACTTAACCGGTTGGTCTGGTATTTCAGGGAATGCTACTCTCGATTTAGATCAAATCAACGGCTTCTCATTTGAAATTTCGATAAACGGAACCGGTGAAGGTGATGCGGTAAATGGTCAAATAATTTTTGATAAAATGGCGCTCAAAAGTCCGGGAGAAAATCCACTTGTACTATTCAATGGTGCTGCAGTTCCGGGCGGGGTAACCTTATCCGGTGATGGATGGAGCGACAACACATTCGAAATTACAGACGAAGAAGCTTCAACTCCCGGTACAAAATCAATTAAATGGACCTTAGGTGATTGGGGTACATGGGGAGGATTAGTGTGGACTTATGATAAGCTTCAAAACTTATCTTTTAGATGGCAGGAAGATTCACTAAAATTCAAAATCAAAGCAGAAGCCGGCACCGGGCCTATCAAAGCGGTTATTCTTGATGATGATAATGACGGTGATGGACCTGATTTAATGTTTGAAGCCGGTTATATGATTGAAGAATCAATGGTTGGTTATGACGGTACCTGGAAACAAGTTACGATTCCGTTAAGAGATTTTAACAGGTTTGAAGGTGGTTGGAACGGTTCCGGTACCACTCCCGGTGAAATGGATTCTTCAAGAGTTAAACAAGTAAAATTCCTCAAAGCAGAGGGAGCAACAGCTCATGCAGTTGTTTACCTAGACGATATTTGGACGGGTAAACCTGAATTTGATGTTGTGGCTCCGGAGGCTCCAGGTTTTGTTTCTGTTGCAGCCGGTGACTATGTAAACTTAGTAACATGGACAGACGTAGCCGGGGAAACTAATGAATCATACGATGTTTATTATAGCTTTAATCCAATAGAAAATCTTGATGGTCCTGGCGTGGAAGTTGTTGCACAAGGCGTTGCTGAAAACGAACAAATTGCAACCCATACCTTAAGAGCTCCTTTAACAGACCAAGATGTTACATATTACTATGCAGTTGTTTGTAGAGATGCTGCAGGCAACTATAGCGAAATAGCTGCTTCGGATCCTGCAACTATGACGAATACTGCTAAAGGTGTTGCCGTTATAGATTACAACAATACCGGCGGACTTTCGATTGACGGTGATTTAAGTGATTGGAGTAATGTTATGCCGTTCAGAATGTTTCCATCAGACGGAAGTGGAACAGTTGTAACGAATACTACTATTGATGGCGACAATGATCTATCGGTAAACGCATATTTGGCCGCCGATGCGGATTATCTATATTTTGCATTTGATATCACGGATGATATAAACTCAATCGATACTACAATAGCTACTTATCTTACCGATGGTGCAGATTTATTCATAGGTCTTTATGACTGGCACGGACCTTCTCACGTCGGCCACCAAAGAGGCGAAGAACCTGATTACCAATTTAGATTTGTCTCTAATGCGGTTATTGCCGCAAACTTAGGTGATCAAATAGTTAAAACACTTGGTGATGAATATGTTTTCGAAGAAAAATTCCCGAGTGGATTTGTTATTGAAGGTAGAATGTCTTTTGAGGAAATTAGTCAGCTTTCAAGTGAAGACGTGCTGTATACACCTAACTTAGGTCAAAGAATTAAAATTGATTACTCAATTAATGATGCTGATGCTACCGGACAAAGAGAGGGTATATTAACTTATTCACCAAACAACCAAGATCAATCATGGAATAATGTTAGCAGATGGCTATACACCTGGATTGGTGATCAAATGACTGATGTTGAAGACGAAGAAGCTGTTGAATTAAAATTCGAACTTTCACAAAACTACCCGAACCCGTTTAATCCAACTACTACTATTCGTTACTCCGTTCCAACAAACGGTTTGGTTACTTTGAAAATCTATAACATTCTTGGGCAAGAAGTTAAAACACTTGTAAACACCGTCAAAAATGCCGGCTTACATCAAGTATCTTTTGATGCAGGTCAATTAGCGAGCGGTGTTTATATTTACAGACTTACCAGCGGTAATTATGTGAGCAGTAAAAAGATGATGCTGCTCAAATAAGTTGTGTTCTTCAGCGGGGCAATTGGTACCTCCCAAATTATGCCCCGCTTTTTCCGATATTTGTGTGTGACCTAATATAACGAGGTAGAAATTGAAACCAGCAAAACGAATTTTAATATTTTTTATTTTTATACTCTCTTCAACTATAACCTTTGCGGGGCAAACCGGTAAACTTGCAGGCAATGTTTTAGATAGCGAATCCGGTGAACCTGTTATCGGTGCTAACATTATTGTTCAAGGCACATACCTTGGTGCCGCAGCCGATTTTGAAGGGTATTATTATATAAACAATATTCCCCCTGGCACGTACACCGTTGTAGTAAGTGCTATAGGTTATGCAACAACTACAATAAATCAAGTTATCATACGTATTGATCAAACCACATATATTGATGTTGATCTTGTCCCTGAATCAATTCAATTAGATCAGGATATTGTTGTTACCGCCGAAAGGCCCATGATCACTAAAGATTTGACTTCAACCAAAGCCACTGTTTCTTCTAGCGAAATTGAGTTACTCCCGGTTGATAATGTAGATCAAGTAATAAATCTTCAAGCAGGAGTAGTAGACGGTCACTTTAGAGGCGGCAGGGCAAATGAAGTTGCATACCTTGTTGACGGAATACCGATTACCGATGTTTTCAGCGGAGCTAATTCTGTTCAAATCGAAAACTCTGCCGTTAGGGAGTTGGAAGTAATTAGCGGTACATTTAATGCCGAATACGGGCAAGCACTTTCGGGTGTTGTTAATATTGTTACCAAAGAAGGCAGCAGCGATTATGAAGGCTCGGTTACTGCATATGCCGGTACTTATTTAGCCGCTGACGACGGTATTTTCGAAAATTTAAATACAATTAATTCCGATGGTATACGAGACCTTAATATTTCACTAAGCGGACCTACCCCTATTAGTAACCTGACATTTTTTGCTACGGGTAGAATTTTTAGAAATGACGGTTACTTTTACGGACGTAGAGTTTATAATATCACCGATTCGGATCCCTATCAGCCGACCGGGGATGGTTCATTTGTCAGCATGAATTATGAATATCGCAACTCGTTCAGCGGTAAACTATCTTATTCTCTTCCCACTTGGAAACTTAGCTACGGATTTTTCTATGATGATTCTGAGAATAAATATTACGATCATGCATTTAAGTGGACACCGGATGGTCTAATGAAACATTACGGTGAGGATCTGATTCATAATTTACAGATTTCATTCTATCCGTCTCAAAGCACATTCACAACTTTAAAATTCTCGGCTAATTCCTACAGGTTTAACGGTCATTTATATGATGATCCGTATGATCCGAGATATGTTGATCCTCGTCAAGGTATACCAACTTCGGGTTACACATTTAGACATGGCGGACAACAATCGGACCGATACAGCCGGAAGACTGAAACATTCATTGGTCAGTGGGCGATTGAATCACAAGTGTCAAAAGAGCATAAAGTGAAATTAGGTGCCGAAGCTCAATACCACGAAATTTTTAACCACTGGTCAACTATTTATAACCTAACTGAAGGTCAAGTTGATGAAAACGGTAATCCGATTTTTACATTGGGTTACAGAGAATTAGGAACGCCCGGCAATCAAGCCTATTTCAAAACACCTCTACAGGCGGCAGCTTATATTCAAGATAAAATGGAATACGATATAATGATTATTAATGCGGGTGTTAGATTTGATTTCTTTGATCCGCAAACTTCTATGCCTGCCGATTTAAGGAACCCATCGCGTGTAAATCCAAATCCCAATTTCCCCGGTGCAGGTATTTCGAAGGAAGTGGAACCGAAATATCAAGTTAGTCCTCGTATTGGTGTATCGTTTCCTATTTCGGATCAAGGTGCAATTTACTTTTCGTACGGTCATTTTTTCCAGATACCGAATTTCGAAAATTTATATAGAAATGACGAGTATATAATTGAACAGGGGCAATCCCTTAACACAATTACGGGTAACCCCGATCTTGATGCACAAAAAACCGTAAAATATGAACTGGGATTGCAACAAGTTATTTTCCCAAACGTTGCTCTTGATGTTACTGCCTATTACAGCGATATAAGAAACCTTCTCGGAATGGAAATTATTAATACTTACGAGGGATTCAAGTATGCCAGGTTTATTAATAAAGATTATGGTAACGTAAAAGGATTAATATTAACACTCGATAAGAGATTTACAGATTACTTTAGTTTAACAATAGACTATACTTATCAAATAGCCGAAGGCAATTCATCGGACCCTTTTACGGTATATAATAATAATCAATCCGATCCTCCCGTCGAGTCCGAGAAAAAAGTTGTGCCTCTTAATTGGGATCAAAAATCGACAATTAATATTCAGGCTACTGTTGGTGAGCCTGGTGATTGGACCATAGGTATGATCTTGCAATATGGATCCGGGATGCCTTATACAGAAGATATTCAAATATCAAACGGAGTAAGATTTGAAAACGGCGGCAGAAAACCGCCAACAGTAAATGTTGATTTGAAGGCAGATAAATTTTTCAATCTTTTCGGATTAAAAATGCATGCTTACCTGCTTGTTTATAACGTGTTTGATACAAGAAACGAGTACGGTGTTTATGCAACTACCGGCAGAGCAACAAACGATCTAAACACTAAATTTGCCGGGGATATCAACGGGTTGAATACCATCGAACAATATATTAACAATCCAAGTATGTATTCTGCACCGAGACAAATCAGACTCGGTTTAAGTTTCGGATTTTAAGTAGTGAAATTTGCTCACGGAGGAATTTAATGTTTCGAAAATTTTTAACAATAATACTTCTTCTTGTCATTACGTCTTTGACTTATTCGCAAGTTGATCCTCAAACACAAGCTTATAGAAACGAGCCATACGGGGATATACAATTCCGGAAAGAAGGAGTGATGGACGGCAATCTCGTCAGAACTCTATTTTACAACAATGGAGAAGTCGGACAATGGCCTTTTTCGCCTTCAGGTGAGTGGCCGAAAGGAAGCGGTCATAATTATTTAGACGGTGTATGTGTTCTGATTGCTTCTGAAGTTGAAACCGATGGAGGTATTGTTCATCCCCTCGAATCATCTTACAGAGAGTGGATGGATAGAGACCCGATAACCGGTACAATCTGGGGCTTAGAACCTGTCCCCGGTTATGTTAACCCTTCATCAGAAAATCCCGCAATTAGTAATGATCCTACTACCTGGCCGGCTGTTTGGCCTAAAAGCCTCCCTAATGTTGATGCTTCCTGGGATGGATTATGGTATGGTTATTTTGGACGCGGGGTTGTCAACTCCGATTTTGAAACTTTTTTTGTTATGGATGATTCGAAAGACGGTGAGTTTGCACGTGCCCCTTATAATTATTTCCCCATTGCTGATGATGTAAATAGAAAAGGTCTCGGACTAAGAGTTGAAGTAAGAGGATTTCAATGGTCTCACGTTCTTGCCGAAGATATAATCTTTTGGCATTACGATATTGTGAATATTTCCGATCATGATTATCCAGAAACTTATTTTGGCTTTTATACCGATACCGGTGTGGGCGGGCAAGCCGATAATGCCGATGACAATGCATCATATGATACAAAACTTGATTTAGCATATGCATTTGATGATGACGGAAAAGGTGCCCCCGGCGGATGGCAAACCGGTTATTATGGCTATGCCTATCTCGAAAGTCCGGGAAACGGATTTGACGGAATCGATAATGATGAAGACGGTTTGGTTGATGAAAGAAGAGATGACGATATTGACAATGACGGTGATTGGGTCGGCTACTCGGACTTGAACGGCAACGGTAAATGGGATGCCGAGGAAAACGAACCTTTAAATAATGATCTCGGACAAGACGGTGTTGGTCCTTTCGACCCTCAGTATATTGGACCGGATGAAGGTGAGGGTGATGGAGTTCCGACTGACGGGGAACCCAATTTCGATAAAACCGACAAAGATGAGTCGGATCAAATCGGGTTGACAAGTTTATCGATTTACCGATTAGGTGATGGCGGAACAGGCGGCGGCTGGCCGAAAGACGATGAACAAATGTGGCTGCGTATGCAAGCTGCAAATTTCGATACTTCTTTACAGCGTGCCAATATAAGTATGGTTTTTGCCTCGGGTACTTTTGAACTTCGTAAAAATCTCCGTGAGCGTTTCTCGATGGCTTTGGTCTATGGAAGTGATTTTGAAGATATGGTTTTCAATAAAGAAACTGTTCAGCAGATATATAATGCGAATTATAATTTTTCAAAACCGCCTCTAAAACCAACTCTAACTGCGGTGCCAGGGGATGGCAAAGTATTCTTGTACTGGGATGCCGTTGCCGAAGAATCACGAGACCCTTTTCTTGGTTATGAAAATAATGACCCGACTCAAGGATATAAAAAGGATTTTGAAGGTTACTTGATTTACCGAAGTCGCGAACCCGAATTCAACGATGTTAAATTGATTACCGATTCGAAAGGCGAACCAAAATATTGGAAACCGATAGCACAATTCGATTTGAAAAACGAAATTGAAGGGCCAGATCCCGTTGGTATCAACGGTGCTCATTTTTGGAGAGGCAGCAATACCGGTCTTCAACATTCTTTTGTAGATGAAGATGTGGATAATGGTGTTCAATACTACTACGCTGTCGTTTCTTATGATCAGGGCGATCCTGCTTTCGGTACAACCGGGTTAACACCTTCTGAGTGTACTAAAATTATTAGTGAAGATTTTTCAGGTAGCCTCAAATTCGTGGATATAAATTGTGCCGTTGTTACTCCTAATGCACCCGCTGCCGGTTATAAACCACCACAGGTGGATGGCAATTTAAATCAAATTGCCAACGGAATCGGAACCGGTAATATTAATGTAGCTATTCTTAATCCTGATGAGATAAAAGAAGGTGCGAACTATAAGATACTTTTCGAATCGGAAGGAGATTATCCTGATTATAAAACCACCAAGTATAGAATTGTTCGTTCTTATGAATCTGCTACAGACACAATCGATGTTCAAGATACAACGGCAATTGGTATTGGGAGATTCAGTACACCATTCGACGGAATGACCTTGGAAGTTATTAATGAAACAGATGTGCATGTAATCGATTCACTCACCGGCTGGCTTGTGGGCAGCAGCAACTTGTCAATTAATGTTAGTCCTGATGCAAGTGCTCCGGCAAAAAATGTAAAATGGCCTGCTAATTACGACATCAAATTTTACGAAGATCAACAAATGGTCACTCCGTTTTTCAATATTCCCGCTAACTTTTTGGTTTTCAATACAGTTACTGGAGATACGGTTGATGCAGAGATATTTGACAATGATGCTAGTAAGGATTTATCCCTTGGTGATGAAATTGTAATAATCGAATATGTTGGTAACGATTTCAGGCTTACCTGGCGAATTACATATTATCAACCTGCCGGAATTGGGTATCAGCCCCAACCGCCCGTTCCCGGTGATGTATTTCATATTGAAACCAGTAAACAGTTTAAGTCAGGTGATTATTTCGAATTCTCTACAAAAGCGGCTACTGTTAGTGCAGAAAAGGCTAAAACAGAATTAAGTGAGATATCGGTTGTCCCTAACCCGTATATAGCTGCTGCAGCTTGGGAAAAGCGTAACCTAAACCAAACCGGCAGAGGTGAAAGAAAAATCGATTTCATTAACCTCCCTGCACAATGCACCGTTCGTATTTATACGATAGCAGGTCAATTGGTGAAAACGCTTAGAAAAGACAGTATGCCGACGGACGGGGCTATTTCTTGGAACTTGGTTTCCGACGATGGTATGGACATCGCATACGGTTTGTATATATATCACGTTGATGCACCGGGCATCGGAACTCATATTGGTCGATTTGCAATAATCAAATAGGAACAGAATAATTATGAAAGCAAGACTAATCACAATACAAATAATTTTTCTATTGCTAACCTCCGCAGGTTTTGCTCAAAATAATTTTGAAACTAATGTTTCGAAACGCGGTACAGTTGCTGCTCCCTTTCTTACTATTAGTCAAGGTGCAAGAGCTACTGCAATGGGAAGCGCATTTGTTGCAATCGCCGATGACCCTTCCACTATTTTTTGGAACCCGGCAGGTTTGGCAAGATTAAATCAAAACGGAATTGTCTTTGATCATACGGAATGGATTGCCGACTTGAAGTATAACTCCGGTGCGGCATCTTTGAATATAGGAAGTTTCGGTACAGTGGGTGTTAGCTTCATTACTTCCGATTACGGTGAAATGGATGTGACTACAATCGAAGAACCGAACGGAACCGGGGAAACCTTCAGTGTTAATGATATTGCATTCAGCATTGCATGGGCAATTAACTTAACCGATAATTTTTCGATCGGGTTCAATCCTAAAGTTGTGTATCAAAGTATTTGGAACATGAGCGATTATGCATTTGCTATTGATATGGGTGTCCTTTACGATACTCCTTTCGAAGGAATAACTTTGGGTATGTCAATTACTAACTTTGGTTCAAAAATGAATTTAGACGGAAATACCGGAGTTGTTCTTTACGACCCTGCTGAAGATACTGAAGGGAATAACGGTAGAATTCCCGCAGAATTGCAGACAGACGGGTGGGACCTTCCCTTAGGATTTAAAGTTGGTATATCTTATAATGCAATAAAAAATGAAGACCACCAATTACTATTTGCGGTGGATGCCTCTCACCCAAACAATGATTATGAGAGTATCAATATCGGTGGTGAATACGTATTCAACGGAATTTTTGCTGTAAGGGGCGGGTATAAATCCCTTTTCCTTCAAGATAGCGAAGAATCCTTTACGCTCGGTGCCGGATTTAGACAAAACTTAGTTGGCAACATTAATATTAATTTCAATTACTCATATTCCGACTTCGGTCGTTTATCCGAAGTTCAAAAATTTTCTGTGGAAATAAATTTCTGATATGAGAATAATTCCGAAGATATTTATACTTGGATTGGTTATCACATTCTTTTGTATTGAGATATCTGCCAAGCAATACAAAGGTGCAGAACTTCGTACCCACGAAACTTTTACTTACGGAAGATTTGAAGTAAGTTACATTCCCGCTAAACGTGAAGGGGTTGTTTCTTCGTTCTTTACCTATCATGAAATCAGCAGCGTAAACGAATGGAATGAAATAGATTTTGAGTTTATCGGGAGATATGATAATCAAATTCAAGTAAATATTATATCTCCCGGACAAAGGAATCACGAGGCAAGTATTCCGCTTGACTTTAATCCTTACGAAGACTTTCATACTTATGCATTCGAATGGACACCTGGTTATGTAGCCTGGTTTATCGACGGTGAAGAAATTTATAGACAAACCGAAGCACATGTTGCCGAGATTAACCGTGACCAAAAAATAATGATGAATATTTGGCCTCCGAATTATGTTGATTGGGTCGGTAAAATCGATCCCGACAACCTTCCTGCTTATGCACACTATGACTGGGTAAGTTATTCTTCATATACACCCGGCAGCGGAAATACCGGAACCGGAAATAATTTCACTTTTCAATGGAGAGATGATTTCGATTCTTTTGATTCGGAAAGATGGGGGCGAGGTACTCATACTTGGACGGGAAATGAATCCGATTTCGTTATTGAAAATGTTGTATTTCGTGACGGAATTATGACCCTCTGTTTAACTAAGGAAGGCGAAACCGGAATAGTTGATAATCAGCCGCCTAAAGTGTTGTGGGTTAAAGAAACTTCCCGCAATGAAGTGATAATTCGTTTCGGTGAGGAAGTTGAAAAAACAAGCGCCGAAAATATTGCTAATTATATAATTCCCGGAATAACAATTACCAAAGCCGTTCTTTCTGCTGATAAAACTATTGTCACATTGAACACACAAAATTATGATCCGGATGCAATATACAACTTGATAATTCTGAATATAAAAGACGATACGGGGGAGAACACTTTATCACAATCAGCCAAGACAATTAAACAACTCGGTACTTTGGAATTCCCGGTTAAGATTAATGTCGGTGGTGATGACTTTGAAGATTATCTTCCCGATCAAGAATGGCAGCCCAGCTTGGATTATGGACATATGGACGGAACTCCGACTCTTTACCCCGGAAACCTCCTGATTAATAATACAGATAAACCGGAGATTTTTCGTTCTGAAAGATATCGAATTGTAACTTACCGTATTGATGCACCGAGGGGCATTTATAATGTTAAACTGCTTTTTGCAGAAAATCATCACGATGAGCCGCAGAAAAGAGTGTTCGACATTACAATTGAAAATGAAAAAATTTTGGACGACTTTGACATTTTCGCAGAAGTCGGCAAAAATACTGCTTACGAAATCGAATCTGAAATATTCGTAGACGACGATATGATCGATATTTCATTAACAAATGAAATTGATTACGGTCTTTTGAACGGAATTGTAATTGAGCAGATAACCACTGGTATTGAAGAGAACGAAATTATTAACAAAACTTTTCGATTAAATCAAAATTATCCTAATCCCTTCAATCCCTCAACAACGATTGAATATTACCTTAGTAAAAAATCTTTTACCACATTAAAAATTTACGATGCTTTGGGAGAAGAAGTGCGAACAATTGTAAATGAACTAAAAGAAGCAGGTATTCATAAAGAAATATTGGAAGTTAGTGATCTTGCATCTGGAGTTTACTTTTACAGACTTTCCGTGGATGGAACTTTATCTAAAACAAAAAAAATGGTCTACCTTAAATAAAATTTTGTATAATTCTATACTGAGGATAAGATGAAAAAAATCTTAATACTATTTTCAAGCATACTTCTAAGTTTATTTTTATCAGCATCCATGTTCCGATCGACTGATGAACAAGATAATAATGCAGTGGAAAGTTTTATCAGCGATATGATTGAAAAAATGACATTGGAGGAAAAAGTCGGTCAGATGACCCAAATTACTTTGGAAGTTGTAACTAAAGAAGGCAATGATCGCGATCCTCTCAAACCGTTAACGATGGATGAAGAAAAACTTCGTGAAGCTATATTAAAGTATAAGGTTGGTTCAATCATTAATACCGGCGGTGCAGCAAATTCGATTGAAGCTTGGCATGAAATAATTACTATGATTCAGGATGTTGCAACCAAAGAAAGCCGACTTGGGATTCCCATACTTTACGGTATTGATGCAATTCATGGTGTTAACTACACTCTTGGCTCAACACTCTTTCCTCAGAATTTTGCGATGGCGGCAACTCGGAACCGAGAACTTGTAAGAAAATCTGCGGAAATTACTTCGTATGAAATGAGAGCATCCGGAATTCCTTGGAATTTTAATCCGGTATTAGGTTTAGCCAGACAGCCGTATTGGCCGAGATTTTGGGAAACGTTTGGTGAAGATCCTTACCTTGCTGCTCAAATGGCCGTTGAATATGTAGAAGGTATGCAGGGTGAGGATATGTCTGATCCTACTAAAGCAGCTTCATGTGTAAAGCATTATTTAGGTTACAGCGTACCTAAAAACGGCAGAGACCGCACACCGGCTTGGATACCCGAAAGAATGCTCAGAGATATATTTTTACCTCCGTTTGAAGCCGGTATTAAAGCCGGTTCTCCTACCGTGATGGTCAATTCTTCGGAAATAAACGGAATCCCTGCTCATTCGGATCACTATATCCTAACTGATATTTTAAAAGAAGAACTAAAATTTGACGGGTTTATCGTTTCCGATTGGGAAGATATAAAACGTCTGCATGACCGTGACAGAGTTGCCGAAACTCCCAAAGAGGCTGTTAAAATGGCTGTAATGGCAGGAATGGATATGAGTATGGTTCCTTATGACTACAGCTTCGCCGAGTATTTACTTGAATTAGTTAATGAGGGCGAGGTGCCGGAAGAAAGAATTGATGATGCGGTTAGAAGAATACTTCGTGTAAAATATAAATTGGGACTTTTCGAAAATGCATATCCAAATAAAGATTTACTAAAAGGATTTGCTTCAGAAGAATTTAGAAAAATTAATTTAACATCTGCGCGTGAAGCAATTACTTTATTAAAAAATGATAACTCTATTTTACCTTTGGAAAAAAATAAAAAAGTTTTAGTCACCGGACCGACCGCAAATAATATGAGAACATTGAATGGCGGCTGGACTTTAACCTGGCAGGGAAATATTGAAGAACTATATCCAAAAGAAAAAAATACTTTTTATGAAGCAGTAGTTGCAAAGATCGGTGAAGAAAATGTTACATATGTTGAAGGAACAACCATAGATGAGGATGTAAATACCGAAGAAGCAGTTAAAGCGGCAAACGAAGCCGATGTTATTTTTGCTTGCCTCGGTGAAGAGCCATATTGTGAAACCCCTGGGAATATAGATGACTTGACTTTAGATGAAGCCCAGTTGAATTTAGTTGAAGAATTATCGAAAACCGGTAAACCGATAATTTTGATTCTTTTTGAAGGTCGACCTCGCGTCATCAACAGAATAGTTGATTTAGTTGATGCGGTTGTTTTAGGTTATCTTCCCGGTATGGAGGGCGGAGACGCTGCTGTTGATGTTATCTATGGTGATGTGAATCCTTCGGGTAGACTCCCATTTTCTTATCCTTTAGCACCGGCGGGTTTTACTACTTACGATTATAAACCAATAGAAAAATTTGACGTAAATGATTATGAAGTTCAATGGCCTTTCGGTTTTGGTCTCAGCTATACAACGTTCGAGTATTCCGATTTGAAAGTGGAAACTAACGGTGGAATTGCTGACGATGTGAAAGTAACAGTAACAATAACAAATACCGGTGATATAGAAGGTAAAGAAGTTGTTGAATTGTATGTTACTGATTTTTACGGCAGCGTTTCCCGCCCCGTTCAGCAGTTAAAGGGATTTGAAAAAGTACATCTAAAGCCGGGTGAAACTAAGACAGTTAGTTTTACTTTAACAACTGAACATTTGTCTTTCCATAACAGGGAAAATAAAAAAGTTGTTGAACCCGGGGAATTTGGAGTTAGAGTTAGTAATTTAACGGAAAAGTTTTCTCTTAATTAACCATCATATTGACAGGTACTACTTATGAAATTTGCAACTTTAGATTACGCCGTTTTTATTGCCTACATTATAGGTATTGTGAGTCTCGGTCTATTCGTATCGAGAACGAAAAAAGGACACGAGAAAGATTCGAAAGATTATTTTCTTGCCGGAAACAAGTTAACTTGGTGGGCAATTGGTGCATCACTTATCGCCGCAAACATTTCGGCAGAGCAGATCATCGGTATGTCCGGCTCGGGGTTTGCAGTAGGACTTGCAATTGCTTCTTATGAATGGATGGCAGCTATAACGCTGATTATCGTAGGGAAATATTTTCTTCCGATATTTATCGAGAAAAAGATATACACAATTCCCGAGTATATCGAACAGAGATATAACACAAATCTAAAAACGATTTTGGCAATCTTTTGGATATTCCTATTCATCTTTGTAAATCTCACTTCAGTACTTTTCCTCGGAGCAAAAGCACTAGATACAATTATGGGAACCGGTGACGGCTCTATGATTATTACCTTTATAATTATTCTCGGTTCTATTGCAGCAGCATATTCCCTCTACGGTGGTTTATCGGCAGTTGCGTGGACGGACATCATACAAGTTATTCTGCTTGTTGTTGGCGGAGTAATTGCAACGGTAATTGCTTTGAATTATGTTACACCGGAGGGCGGCGTGTTTGCCGGTTTATCACACATCTATGATAAAGCCGGAGACAAATTTCATATGATTTTAGAAAAGGGACATCCTGAGTTCAACAATCTCCCCGGAATTGCGGTTCTTATAGGAGGTATGTGGATTGCAAATCTTTATTACTGGGGTTTTAATCAATATATTATTCAAAGAACACTGGCTGCAAAATCACTTCGTGAATCTCAAAAAGGTATTGTCTTCGCAGCATTTCTAAAATTAATAATTCCATTGATCGTAGTAATTCCCGGCATTATAGCATACGTGCTTTATGCTCAGCCTGAAGGAACCGCTGTGATAGATGGTGTTAGAGATTCATTTACAAAAGCAGACGGTGGAATAAATTACGATAAAGCCTATCCATGGTTGATAAGCCATTTTGTGCCTGTCGGATTGAAAGGTGTTGTTGTGGCGGCATTAACCGCAGCCATAGTCTCGTCTCTTGCATCGATGTTGAATTCTACTTCAACCATTTTTACGATGGATATATACAAACCTTACATCGGAAAAAATAAATCCGAAAAAAGATTAGTAAGAGTTGGAAGAATCAGTGCAGCAGTAGCTCTGGTAATTGCAGGTTTTGTAGCTCCTCTATTAAGAAGCGTTCCGCAGGCATTTCAATACATTCAAGAGTACACGGGTTTGGTTAGTCCCGGTATTTTAGCCGTTGCAATGCTCGGTCTTTTTTGGAAGAAAACAACAACGCGCGGTGCAATATGGGGAGCGATTCTTTCTATCCCGGTTGCACTCTTCCTAAAGTTAGATTTTATTCAACTTCCATTCTTGGATCAAATGCTCTACACATTTTTGATAAGCATTGTAATTATTGCGATGGTCAGCTTAACTACTTCTGAAGTTGATGACGATTCACAAGGAATTACACTTACTTCCAAAATGTTTAAGACCGACAGCTCGTTCAATATCGGAGCGTATATGGTTGTAATTATTTTAGCCGTACTTTACACAGTCTTCTGGTGATAAAAATGAAATTAATATTTGTTTTATTATTAACAATTAGTTTTACTGCTTTCGGTTGTTCGAAGGATGAAAGCAATCCAACCGAAAACAATGGCGATACAATCGATAATCCCTATGAAGGTTATGAACTTGTTTGGAATGATGAATTTGAAGGTTCGAAGATTGATCTTACAAAGTGGGAACACGAAGTAAATGCTCGCGGCGGGGGAAATAACGAATTGCAGTATTATACTGATCGACCGGAAAACTCATTTGTACAAGATGGACATCTTCATATCGTAGCGATTCAAGAAGAATATACTGCAGAAGAAGGAACACGTTACTATACCTCGGCAAGATTGCGTACACCGAATAAAGGTGATTGGAAATATGCTCGTATAGATGTGAAAGCAAAAGTTCCTTTCGGTCAAGGTATTTGGCCTGCGATTTGGATGCTGCCAACAGATTGGGAATACGGCGGCTGGCCCTCTTCGGGTGAAATAGACATTATGGAACACGTTAATTTAGATAACGAAATTCACGGCACTGTTCATACCGAAGCTTACAATCATAGAAAGGGTACTCAAAAAGGCGGGCAAATCGAAGTTCCCGATGCGAATGAAAAATTTCACGTGTATTCTATTGTTTGGACTGATGATCAAATTGATTTTTTAGTAGATGATAACAAGTACTTTTCATTCGAAAATGATAAGCAAGGTGATTATAGAACTTGGCCATTCGATAAAAGATTTCATCTTATTCTTAACGTGGCAGTCGGTGGTGATTGGCCCGGTAATCCTACACCCGAAACTAAATTCCCAAAAGAAATGGTTATTGATTATGTAAGAGTTTATCAGGAAACAGAATAACAGGTTGTTAAATGTTCATTAGAATTAGTACCGAGGGATTAAGGAGCTTTATAACCTTAATCCCTTTTTTGCTTACGGTAAATATCTCTGCTCAAGTCTATCTCGATTCAACAGCTTCCGTTGATGAACGTGTTACTGATCTTCTTGGCAGAATGACACTAAAAGAGAAAGTAGGTCAGATGACCCAAATTGATCTCGGGTATGTGATTGATGATCCAAGTATTGTAACTAATTATTATCTGGGGTCAATACTAAGCGGTGGAGGTTCGACTCCATCTTCAAATAATCCGCAAGCCTGGGCTGATACTTATGATGCTCTACAGCAAGCTGCACTTAATACACGACTGAAAATTCCGATTATTTATGGAATTGATGCCGTACATGGACATAATAATCTTAAGAACGCTGTTATCTTTCCTCATAATATCGGTCTCGGTGCAACCAGAAATCCCGAATTAGTTGAAAAAATTGGAAGAGCAACAGCTCTTGAAGTTGCAGCCACCGGTTTGGATTGGACTTTCGCTCCCTGCATTGCCGTTCCCCGTAATGAAAGATGGGGAAGAACTTACGAAGGTTTCGGTGAAACTCCCGAGCTCAATGAAATTTTGGGCAGTGCATATATTAGAGGCTTCCAAGGTGATACGCTCGCAGATAAAAAATCAATTTTAGCATGTGCTAAGCATTTTATAGGTGACGGCGGAACCACTGATGGGGATGATCAAGGTAATACTCAAGTTAATGAACAAACTTTACGGGAAATTCACCTTCCACCTTACATAGCTGCCGTTGAAAATAATGTCGGCTCAATAATGGCGACTTACAATAGCTGGAACGGACTCAAAGTTCATGGAAGCAAATATCTGTTAACAGATTTGTTAAAAGAAGAATTGGGTTTTGAAGGCTTTATTGTTTCGGATTGGGCTGCGATCGATCAACTTCCCGGTGATTATAGAAGTGATATTAAAGAATCAATTAAAGCCGGTATAGATATGGTAATGGTGCCTGACAGGTATGAGGAATTTACAACCGAATTGATTTCACTTGTTAATTCGAACGATGTTCCACCGGAAAGAATTGATGATGCAGTTACACGAATTTTACGAATCAAATTTATGCTTGGTCTTTTTGAACACCCATATTCAGATAGATCAATAATTGACTCGATTGGAACTGATAAACATCGAGAAATCGCTCGACAAGCCGTTCGTGAATCAATGGTGCTTCTTAAAAAGAAGGATAATACTTTGCCTCTATCCGTGAATGACGAAAAAATATTTGTCGCCGGAATCGGAGCTGATGATATCGGAATGATGTGCGGAGGATGGACCATTTCTTGGCAAGGTTCAATGGGCGATATAACAGAAGGCACTACAATACTAGAGTCGATTAAAAATAGAGCCGGCGTGCAGACTGTAATTTATGCCGAAAACGGTGAAACAGATGCCGAATTTGATAAAGCAGTTGTAGTTATCGGCGAGCAGCCTTATGCAGAGGGCGTGGGAGATAGCGAAGACTTAACAATTTCAAATGATGACATAGCATTGGTTAGAAAAGTTTATGAAATGGGTAAACCGACTATTGTCATTTTACTTTCGGGCAGACCGATGATAATCAACCCCATTATCCATTACAGCGATGCAATTTTTGCGGCATGGCTTCCGGGTACAGAAGTAGCAGGTATAGCAGATATTTTGTTCGGTGATTATCAGCCTTCAGGGAAGCTTCCCCATACCTGGCCAAGGTATATGGATCAAATTCCGATAAATATCGGTGACCAAAATTATGAGCCCCTCTTCGAATACGATTATGGTTTAACCTCAATTGATGACTCACCTGCAGGTTCTAATCCCGAGTTTTATTCAGCAATAATTAACGATGTTAATGAAACAATCGAAATTGCATTTAATAAACCGATCGACGAAGCCTCTCTTGAAGAATGCGTTTTTGAATTAGTAATTGACGGCACCATCAGCAGGTATACTTTGATACCCTCCCTCTGTCAATCAAATAAAAGGCTTATTTATTTTGAATTAGCTGACGAAATTAGCAAAGAGCAAAAGCTGTCTCTCTCGTTTATTTCCGGTACAATTAAATCTGTTGACGGAGGGTCTGTTCAACCATTTGAAAATAAGTTTGTTTATAATCGATTCAACGAGGCACTTCAACCGTTTTTGTTACCGGGCAAAATTGAAGCCGAAGATTATCATTTTATGGAAGGTGTACAAACCGAACCAACGTCTGATGAAGGAGGCGGTCTAAATGTAGGTTGGATAGGTAACGGAGATTGGATGCAGTATTATGTTTCTTTTTCGGAAAGCGGTACTTATCAAATTAGTTATCGTGTAGCGGCTCTTAGTCAAAATGGAATTATTACTCTTCGGGTTAGCGAAGATGTAATTCAATCAACATTATTACCTGTTACAGGAGACTGGCAGAATTGGGAAACAGTTTCGACCGAAGTGGAAATGGAGGCAGGCGAATATTTTATCACTTTATTTGCAGCTCAAGGCGGATTTAATATTAATTGGTTTTCGTTTAATCTCATTTCCGATGTGAGTGATAATAAATTAACAAATGAATTTTCGCTTGAGCAGAATTATCCCAATCCTTTTAATCTATCTACATCAATTCGTTATACAATACCCGAAATGAGTTTTGTTAATTTAAAAATTTATGATTCACTCGGTTGTGAAGTTTTAAATTTAGTTGATGATAAAGTACCTGCAGGCAATTACAGTGTAAATTTTGACGGATCGAATTTATCGAGCGGAGTTTACTATTACCGGTTAAAAGCGGGCAAAAATTCCGAAACTAAAAAGTTACTTTTACTAAAATAAAACGAAGTTAAAATGATAAAAAAAATTATTTCATATTTTGTTGTGGGACTTTCGATTATCTCGGGATGCGATGAATCAGTTGATAATCCCACAGAACCATCTCAACAAAATTATACTATTGTTGAGCATTTTGGACAGCTTCAAGTAAGCGGTAAAGATATTGTTGATAAAAATGGAGATGTAGTTACCTTAAGAGGAATGAGCCTGTTTTGGAGCCAATGGGGCGGACAATTTTATAACAAAGAAACTATCGAATGGCTTCGTGATGATTGGAAATGCACGATAGTACGCGCTGCAATGGGTGTTGAGAACGGCGGCTATCTTAATAACCCTGAAACGGAATATCAAAAAATAAAATCAGCAATTGATGCTTGCATCGAACTTGGTATTTATGTGATTGTTGATTGGCACGATCATCACGCCGAAGAGCATATAGAAGAAGCGAAAGCTTTTTTTGAAAGTGTGTCAGCCGAATACGGAAATTATCCGAACATATTATATGAAATTTATAATGAACCTTTAAATGTATCTTGGAACGATGTTCTCAAACCATACTCAGAAGAAGTGATAAGTGTTATACGTGCAAATGACCCCGATAATATTATTGTAGCCGGAACACCGAATTGGTCGCAAGATGTTGAGGATGTAATCGGGAATCGGTTAACGTCAAATAACGTTGCATATTCTTTCCATTTTTACTCAAGCACACATAAATCAGAATTACGCGCAAAAGCAATACAAGCTGTTAATGCAGAGATTCCATTATTTGTCACTGAGTGGGGAATGAGTGAAGCAAACGGTAACGGAATAATAGACAACGTTAGTTTAAATGAATGGGTGAATTTTATGGAAGCCAATAACTTAAGCTGGTGCAACTGGTCAATTGTAAACAAAAACGAAACCTCCGCCGCCCTTCTTCCATCTACAAATACTCTCAGTGGGTGGAGTAGTGATCAGTTATCTCAATCGGGACAGACAATCAGAGATTACTTGATAAGAATGAATTCGCCAATATTTGACTTACTCATCAATTAATGAAAATGAAAATCTTCTCTAAAATATTTTTTATATCCTGCTTTTTAATTTCAATTGCAGGAGGAGAGAATTACTTCAATAATGGAGTAAACTTAAGCGGATGGTTTCAAGCGAACAGTCCGACAGAAATTCATTTCACAAAATACACCAAAGAAGATTTTGAAAATATAAAAAGTCTCGGTGCCGATGTTATCCGACTTCCAATCAATCTTCACAGTATGACTAACGGTGCACCAAATTATGAACTCGATCCTTTGTTTTTACGATTTCTTGATGAAGTAATAGATTGGGCTGAAGAACTTGAAATTAACTTAATACTCGATAACCATACTTTCGATCCTTCCTCCAATACCGATCCTAATATTGGGGATATATTAATTCCGGTTTGGAAGAATATGTCAGAGCATTTCAAAAATCGAACAGATTATATTTTTTATGAGATATTAAATGAACCTCACGGTATAGATGATGTTTTGTGGAATGAAATACAGCAGAATGTAATTGATGCGATAAGAACAAATGATTCCGTTCATACCATTATTGTCGGTCCGGCTGGTTGGAACAGCTATAACAACCTAAAGTATATACCGGAATATGAAGACGACAATTTGATATACACTTTTCATTTTTATGATCCGTTTTTGTTTACTCATCAAGGTGCGGGCTGGACTGATCCGTCGCTTGTTCCATTGGCAGGTGTCCCTTTCCCTCACAACTCAAGTAGGATGCCCGGCTTCCCTTCCGAACTCGAAGGTACTTGGGTAGAGTATTCATTTTATAATTACCAGAACGAAGGTACCATCGGCAAAGTAAGAGAATTAATTGATATTGCCATTCAATTTAAAGAAGAGCGAAACGTTCCGGTTTTCTGCGGTGAATTCGGCGTGTTAATGGATAATGCTGTAAATAATGACCGTATTTTGTGGTATCAAGTAGTTCGTACCTACTTGGAAGCCAACGATATTGCATGGACTTCATGGGACTATCACGGCGGTTTCGGTTTGTTCGAGAAAAACAGCAACGGTTTGTTTGATCATGACTTAAACGTAAATCTACTTGGTGCACTCGGCTTCAATATTCCGCCGCAGACGGAATTCGAACTTAAGCCCGATTCGACCGGTTTCGCCATCTATTCCGATTATATCGAGACAAGAATCGATGGATCGAGTTACTCCGACGGGCTGATCAATTTTTATGATGAGAATGCTTACTCGGGGAATTACTGCTTAAGCTGGTTAAATCCTGCTCAATACAATCATATCGGTTTCAATTTTGTGCCGGTGAAAGATTTGTCGTATTTAGTTGATAACAATTACCATATTTCCTTTTGGTTCAAATGTAATTACCCGCTTGCAAAATTTGATATAAGATTTATTGATACGAAAGAAAATGATGAAGATCACCCTTGGAGGATGGGAATTACTATCAGCAATTTAAACGCTTCATTCGACGGTAATTGGAACTATGTTCAAATCCCTCTATTAACTTTAGTTGAGTTGGGTTCTTGGGATAACGGGTGGTATGAACCGCAAGAACTTTTTGATTGGAGTAAAGTTGACAGATTCGAAATTGTCAATGAACATGCCTCACTTAATAACACTCAAATATGGTTCGATGATATAAAAGTTTTCGATCCAAATTCTACTTTTGTAGATAAAGAAGAGTATGTTGTAAAAGAATATAAACTTCATCAAAACTTTCCGAATCCGTTTAATCCATCTACAAGTATAAGAGTAAGTTTACCTGAAAAGGCAGAGATAAAGCTTGCAGTTTATAATACACTTGGAGAAAAAGTAGAAATTCTTTTCAGCGGAATAAAAAACGCTGGTGAGCATTTGTTCAAATTCGGAAACAATAAATTAAGCTCCGGCGTTTATTTTTATGTTTTGCAAACAGGAAAGATCAGATTAACTAAGAAAATGATGTACTTAAAATAACCCATACTTTTTTGCCCAGTTGATAAAACCCGGAGAAATATTTTCAAATTGACTTAATGAATAATCACTTGAGTTTTTCAGTTCGGTTGATTTCAACTTGTTAACAAAAGTAGAATTCGTTTTTTCTGCAGTCTCTGCGGCTCTTATTAAAAATACTACTTGATACCAGGCGTAATTTTCAACTCCGACTCGAACGTAAAGATTTTCAAAATCTTGAAGTGAAGTATGTTGAGGTTTGATATTTTTCAGCAAAGCAGCCGCTGCATCTAACCAGATTTCATTTTTATTCGGTGCGTGCTCACTTAAATAGAGATAAGCGAGGTAAGTTGCCGCAAATTCGAAAGTCCATTTATTAGGAAAGTTTATTCCGTATTCTTTTGAATATATATGTCCGAGTTCATGAAAACCTATCAACGTAATAAACTCTTCAGCAATGTCTTGATTAGATAAGGAATATTTTTCTTCCAATTCAGTTTTTGAGACCGCATCAATAATGATTTTTCCCAACTCGTTCTCGGCATCACCCGGGAAACAGATTACATAAGGCGGTCCGGAGACAAATGGTAAACCGTAAGGTAGCTTCGAAATCTTCAGCCAATCGTCCGAATGCAATATTGCTATCGAAAAATCTTGATCGATACCAAATTCATCCTTGAAAAATGTGACAGCATTTCCCAAGAGATTAACAATATTCTCAGCTTCCTTTTCACATCCGTTCGAGTAATATGTCTCGATATCATTTTCTAAACTACTTAGTTCCAAGCTACGAACATTTTCCAAAGCTGACTGTCCATGCAAAATTATTGCAAGAAGAAAGAATATATTGATGGTTGTTTTCATAAAACGGCTCCAAAGTTTTTTCAATCTGATTGTAAAATTACGAAATTAAGCGCACTCGAGCTCAGGTTTGTGAAAATTGATTTACTAACAATTTGGAAGGTATTGAAGTAATAAATACAAATGACTTCAGATTCGAGCCAATAAAAAGGTTTGATTTGCTGAAAATAAAACTGCTTCGAATGAATTAATAGAACCTAAACTTTGAGGAGAGTTTTGCTTGTTAATAAAGGATTGATACCGGTTATAATAGGATTAATGAACTATTACAGCACAATCCTGCCGAAAAATTTAATTTGAATATATAAATGCAAAGATATATTTTCGAATATACAATCAATTTGTTCGAAAATTCCAATTGGTTAAAATGCTTTGAACAAGTCTTCCGGGAAATATGAAATTAAAAAAGAGCAGATTATAGATGCAGCCGAAGACTTGTTTGCCTATTACGGCTATCACAAAACAACCCTCGATGATATAGCCCGCAAAATCGGTATTAAGAAAAATAGTATTTACTATTATTTTGAAAGCAAAGAAGAGTTGTTGAATGCAATTATCGCGAATATATATAAAATCAAAGTTGAACAGTTTGAAAAAAGAGCTGCGAAATCTAAAACAGCATTAAACAAATTAAAAGCATTTCTATCAGTCTTGACCTCCCAAAAATACAGCGATTCAAAAAAATACAATATTACCCCGACGGCATTTCTTGAAATAAGTCGGGTTATTGATGAATCCTTCTATAATTTTTTTGAAGAAGCGAAAAAAATGGTGATCGATATATTAAACGAAGGAATTAAAAAAGGGGAGTTACGGAAACATAATACCAAGAACAGTGCGGATACTATTTTAGAATTTGCTCGTTCTCTCGAGTTTCTTGAATATACAAGATCAAATACGAAATTTATCAGTCGAGAAACACAGAAAAATTTAGAGAATCGTCTTATGCACTTCGTGGATTTAATCTATTATGGAATAAAAAAGTAAACAAAAACTAAATATAGAGTGAAATGAAAAGTCATCAATTAAATAAGATGTTGAGTGCCATTATTCTGATATTCTTTTTTCTGCCGGGTCAATTGCTGGCGCAAGAGTTTACGCTAGAGACAGCAATTCAAACTGCTCTAAAGAACAACCGGGAAATTAACATCGCAAAACTTGAAGTAAAAAAAGCCGAAGAAGCGGTGGACGAAGCTTTTGGGTATGCACTTCCTTCGCTCGATGTCGCGGCTAATTTCTCACATTTTGTCGATAAACCCAAAATGGCTTTCCCGGATTTTGAAGCACTGCTTACTAATGCTGCCTACGGTATTCTATTTAAAGAAGGAGTTATTCCTCAAGACGAAACTAAATTGATGCCGGTTCAGACTAAACTTCAATCATTTGCTCAAACCAACAATTTTGAAGCAAGCGCTCAGGTTACTCAAATCATTTTTAATTCCGCGGTGTTTAGAGGAATCGGTGCTTCGCAAATTTATTTGAATCTATCCCGCGAGCAATTGAAAGCAAAAACAGCAGAGGTTGTTTTTAATGTTAAGCAGGCATTCTACGGTGTTTTATTATCACAACAATTTTTGGAAATAACCGAAGCCTCGTTAAAGAATGCCGAAGAAAATTTGAATAACGTAAAGTCATATCACGCACAGGGATTAACATCCGATTATGAACTGATGCAAGCTGAAGTTATGGTCGAAAACATCAGACCAAAACTTTACGAGCTGGAAAACATTTATGATGATGCTTCCAGCAAATTAAAAATGGTTATGGGAGTTGAGCAGTCGAGCGATATTAAAGTAATCGGTGAAATTGAATTTGACCAAACAGAAATACCGGATGTAGAAGATGCTATTAGTGAAGCTGTTTCCAAAAACTACGACTTAAGCTCACTGCAAGTTAAAAGACAGATTGACGAAGAGTTTGTTGCAATTGATCGTTCGGAATATTGGCCTCAGCTTGCAGCATTCGGAAATTTTACCTATGCCGGTTCATCTGATGAATGGAATTTCCAGAATTATAACTCAACTACAGTCGGATTATCTCTCAGCATAAATTTATTTAAAGGTGGAAGAACGGCAAACAAAGTTGAGCAGTCACTAATCGGGTTGAGACAAACCGAAGAACAATTGAATAACCTAAAAGACTACATTATATCCGAAGTAAAAAACACAATTAATAATATTGAACGAGTTAAAAAACAAATTGATGCAGTAGAACGCAATGTTGAGTTAGCCGAGAAAGCCTACCAAATATCGGTTACAAGATATAACGAAGGAACCGGAACTCAGCTTGAAGTAAAAAACAGCAATCTTGAACTTCAGACAGCAAAAACAAATAGATTACAAGCTGTTCACGATTACATAATTGCTGTTGCGAAATTGAATAAACTAATGGGAAATATGACGGAACAGGAAATGAACTTCATTAACAATTTTGAAAATTAATTGAACCGGGAGATATAAAAGTTATGCCAGAACAAAAGAAATTATTCTTAACTGTTTTTCTTCTATTAACCGCTCTCATTCTGATTAACTGTGGAGGCGATGATGAAGAGAAATCAAAAAGTATGGCCGAAATTCAAAACGATGAAGGAGTGCCGGTTGTTGTAGAAACCGTTAGAAAACAATATTTCAAAAAAGAATTGACTTTCTTTTCCCGTTTAAGCGGTATTCAACAAACCACAAGAACATCGGCAGTGGGCGGTAGAATTGAAAAAATTAACTTTAAAGTCGGCGACTTTGTAAAAAAGGATGATATCGTTGTTGAATTCCCGATAGATAATCCTGCAATTCAATACGAGCAGGCAAAGGCAGCATATGAAAATTCGAAAAAAAATTATGAAAGAATGAAAACCCTTCTTGTAGCCGGCGAAACATCTCAAGCCAATTTTGATGGAGCAGAAACAAAATACTTGGTTGATAAAAGAAATTTCGAAACGGCAAATCAAGCTTTGTTTATTGATGCTCCGTATGATGGAGTTATCGTGGAAATTATGGTCAACGAAGGAGATGGGGTTGATTCAAAAATCCCATTGTTTACAGTTGCACGTCTCGATAAAATGAAAGCTAAACTTTGGGCTTCGGAAGATGAAGTAAAACAAATTAAAAAAGGTATGACGGCTGAACTTTTATATGACGGGGAAATATATGAAGGAAAAGTAACGGAAATTTCTATTGCAGTTGATCCTGCTAAACGAGCTTTTTCCGTGGAAGTAGAATTCGATAACGGTAAGAGAAAGTTAAGTCCCGGCTTATCAACTGAAATCGCAGTAAAAGTTTATGAGAACAAAGAAGCCATTATTGTGCCTCGCAATTTAATTCAGACCAATGGTGAAACAAAATATGTTTTTATTGTGAAGAACGGAGCAGCCGAAATGAGAAAACTAACAACCGGTGAAGAAAATGGTTTGTATATCGAAGTAACCGACGGACTTTTACCGGGGGATAAACTTATTGTCAAAGGTGTAAACAGAGTTACAGACGGACAAAAAATAAATGTTGTTCAATAAGAGGGGAAAATGATTCTTGTAAAAACATCAATTAACCGACCGGTTATGACAACAATGGGGATTTTGGTTTTCCTCATTTTCGGAATACTTGCTTATATGAACTTGAATTTAAACCAAATGCCGGATGTTGAAATACCGTTTGTAACTGTGCAAACAATTTATCCCGGCGCAGGGCCAAAAGAAATTGAAACTTTAGTAACAAAACGAATTGAAGACGCAGTATCAACCGTAAGTCAAATTGAAAGCATTGAATCATTCTCGCTTGACGGAGTTTCAATTATAATTATGGAATTTGCTCTCGACAAAGATGTGGATGTTGCAAACCAAGAAGTAAAAGATAAAGTCGATGAAATCTTAAATGATCTGCCGGATGCATCTGAAAAACCGATAGTTCAAAAAGTTGACTTGCGGGCATTCCCGATAATAGATGTTGTACTCAGCGGCGATTTGGATCCGAGAGAACTTTATCAAGTTGCAGATAATGTTTTAAAGGACCGCTTCTCTCAAATTGAAGGTGTAGCTAAAGTAAATATAACTGGCGGACAGGAAAGAGAAATACGGGTACTTTTGGAAAACAAAGATATTTATCAAAACTTAATATCAATGCCGCAATTGCTGCAAATACTTGCTGCACATAATATGAAAATGCCCGGCGGTTATTTCCAAATTGAAGACCAGGAATTTACTGTAAGAATGGATGGTGAATTTACAAGTCTAAAGGAACTTGAAGAATTGCAGATTCCCACTCCATTCGGTTATAAAAAATTGAATCAAGTTGCAGTTGTATCGGATTCCGGCAAAGATATTCGCCAAAGAACAATTTACTTTGATGCAGAAAAACAATTTAGAAATGAAAATGTCGTGCGTCTCGGAATTGTGAAAAGTTCCGAAGGGAATGCCGTAGAAGTAGCAAACGCAGTAAAGGAAGCTATGCCGGAAATAAAATCTTCACTGCCAGCAGGCACAAGCTTGGAAATTGTAAATGATGCGTCGACATTTATTCGTGCAACAGTTGACGACACTATGAGTAATATTATTCTTGGTGTGTTATTTACATCAATTGTACTTTTTGTTTTCTTAGCTGATATTCGCTCCACCTTTATTGTTGCAATGACAATGCCTACTTCAATCATTTCTACTTTTTTACTTTTACAAGCGTTTGGACTTTCACTTAATATGATGACTTTAATGGGTTTGTCGGTATCTGTTGGTGTGCTTGTTGCAAACTCGGTTGTTGTTCTTGAAAATGTATTTCGTCATAAAAAAGGTGGAATGGATAACAAACACTCTGCCTTAATCGGTACAAACGAGGTTTTGGTTGCCGTACTTGCCGCAACATTAACAAACATTGTTGTGTTTTTACCGATTGCAAATATGAGTTCGATTGTAGGTAGATTTTTGAGAGAGCTTGCACTTGCCGCATCATTTGCCACGATTTTTTCTCTTATTTATTCGTTCACACTTACACCGATGCTTGCTTCATTAATACTTCCGCAGAAATTAACTTCCGGCAAGATTAGTAATTGGCTAAATAAACTGTTCACCTCTTGGGATAATGGTTATCAAAATCTATTGACTAAAGTACTTCTCAACAAGAAGAGAGCCTTAATTGTTATAGTAATTTCTTTTTTACTTTTTATTGTTTCTACAATTGTTTATGCGCCGAATATTGGTTTCGAGTTTTTACCCAAATTGGATGACGGAAAGATTAAAGTGGAAGTAGAACTTCCTGAAGGTTACAATCTTTATGAAACAGCGGAGGTCCTAAAAAACGTTGAAGAAAAATTAAAGCGACATAAAGAAGTTGAATATATGTTGACAAACCTTGGTAAGATCAGCGATTTGAATACCGGTCCCAATATGGCGAGGATGGATGTTAAACTTGTTGACGAAGCCAACCGTGATGTTGGGATGGATGAAATGATTTCAACCTTTGTTCGTGATTTATCTGATGTACCCAATGCAAGAATTGTAGTTGATTATGCTTCGGATATGGGTGCAGGCAGTGCACCTATTCAATTTTATTTACAAGGACAAGATTTGGAAGTGCTTGAGGAATGGAAAAATGTTGTAATTGAAGAATGTAAAGACATTCCCGGACTTATAAACTTTGATAACAGTTCGCGGGCAGGCAAACCTGAAATCACTCTCTTTCCTAAAAGAGATAAAATTGCCGAAGCCGGTGTAACCGTTCAAGAATTGGCTCTCACACTTCGTGCTTCAATTGCCGGTTTGGAATCATCCAAATATCGTGAAGCCGGCGAAGAATATGATATTACTGTTACTTTGAACGATGAAAATGTTGATACTCCTGAAGAAGTAGGTAACATTCCAATTGTTACACAGACCGGGGTTGTTTACAGAATATCACAGTTAGCCGATGTAGATTATACGATCGGTTATACAAAAATTCTTCATAGGGATAAATATACAACAATACAGTTTACAGGATCCCCTGCACCGGGAGTTCCGCTTGGCAACGTGACATCCGAAATTGAGAATAGGTTAAGTGAGTTAGAATTCCCTCCCGGATATAAATTCAGTTGGGGTGGAAACGTAAAAATGATGAATGAAATGATTTCTGATATGTTGTTTGCATTTATTCTTGCAGTATTACTTACATATATGCTTTTAGCCGCAATACTGGAAAGTTTTTTGCAGCCGTTCTTCATTTTATTGACAATTCCGCTCGCAATGATCGGTGTCTTTGCATCGCTTTACCACACCGGTATTTCGTTTGCAATTACATCGTTAATGGCGATTATTATGTTGATAGGCATAGTTGTCAACAATGCAATTTTAATGCTCGATTATACTAACCAATTGGTTCGTGATGAGGGAATGGGAATAAAAGATGCACTTGTAAAAGCATGTCCAACAAAACTAAAGCCAATTCTTATGTCAACCATTGCAATCATTCTCGGTATGCTGCCGATGGCATTGGGGATTGGAGATGCGGGCAAAGAAATGAGAATTCCGCTTGGTGTTGTTAGTATAGGCGGTTTAATTGTATCAACATTTTTAACACTGTTTGTAATTCCTTCTTTTTATTATGTGACATCGAAGAAAAAAGATGACGGAATGATAAAGAATAAAATCTAAATAAAAATTAAATTTATTTTACGGAGGGGTTATGAAAAATACAGTTAGAATAGAATTTGAGTACGAAAATATTAAAAGCTATGTAGTTGATGACTTAGCTGTAATTAAAATAAGCTGCAACGCCTTCGAAACAATCTCAAACTTAGACGATGCAAATAAAATTCTTCCGTGGTTTGATGCTGTTGAGCAGGATGATTCGATTAAAGGTGTGCTTGCCATAAACGAAAAAGATTGTCTTGGTGAAGAAGCTTACGAAAAATTTCTGTCTGACATTACCGGGCGGGATATTTCTAAAGAAGGAAACAAAGAAATAACAAAGTTCGAAAAATCCGAAGTGCGTGCTATTGAAATTAACACGCTTGTTAATTTGATAAGAAAGGTTCTTCAGTTCAAGAAAATATTTATAGCAGCAATTAACGGAGAGATAGTAACGCCTTTCTTCGGCATAAACCTCGCAAGTGATTTTAGGTTTGGAAGTGAAGATATGAGAATACTTTTTTCTCATGTTAAATATGGGATTCACCCCAGCGGCGTTTTGCCTTTGATGCTCCCCAAATATCTAAATAAGCAGCTTGCAACTAAATATTTGATTCAAGGCGGTGAAATAAAAGGGGATGAAGCCGTTAAATTTAATTTGGTTAATGAAATTTTACCGGCGGATGATTTTGAAGAAAAATGTGTTCAAAAATCCAAAGAATATCTTCCTAGTGGAATTAATTTTATCAAAAGCACAAAATCATTACTAAATAGAAATATGAAAGAGTTTGAAGAGTATGTTCAAATAGAAGCAAATTATACTTATAAATGAATTGGTTGAATGAAGTTCTGTGATATCAAAAATATGATGTATTAGTAAATAATTATTTTACTTTATAGGGTATGCTGAAACGGATTGTTGTGCCTACACCGTATTCACTTTCTGCATTAATATTACCCCCGAGTAGTTTTACATATTCATTGCAGATTGCTAAACCGAGTCCGCTTGAACTGTCTGTCATTCTTTTATCATGTAATGTTCTAAACGGTTCAAATATTTTGTCCATCATATCGGGGGGAATACCTCTGCCTGTATCTTCAACAATAGTAGTTAAAGTACCGGTTTTGTTTTCGCCGGTTTTTGTTTCAACTGTAACATTAATCTTGCCATGTTTTGTGAATTTGATGGCATTGCCGATGAGGTTTATGAGAATTTGCCTGTATTTAATACGGTCGGTGTAAATAATTATACCAGATTCGATTTTATTCGCATCTAAAAATAGTTTATTCCCGTTCGACTCTGCTAAATACCCCAACAGCTTCATAACCGAATTGAGGTCATCACGTAAATTAAAAGATTCTTCTTCTATCTCAATTTTACCGGCTTCAATTTTTGCGAAATCAAGAAAATTATTAATAATCTGGAGTAACGATTCGGCACTTATTTTTACAGTTTTTGCAAAATCCTCAAATTCTTCTATAGTTTCGATCTGCTTGTTTTCAATCATATCAAAGTAAACGAGAATTGCATTTAGTGGTGTTCGTACTTCGTGGTTTATTTTAGCAAGCAGTTTAATCTTTTGATTCTTCTCATCGATTGCTTTTTGTGCAATTAATTCTTTTTCACGTGCTTCTTCAAAAAGTTTCTCTAATGCTTTATTCTTTTCACTTTCAGCTTTCTTCTCTTTTGTTTTATCTGTAATAATACATTCAATTGTTCCGGGATTATTATCAATCTCCACTTTTTGAGCCGTGATATCCAAATATTTTATTTCTCCATCTTTACTTGATATTCTTTCTTCAAGATGTTCAAAAAGTCCTGCATTAAATTTTTGTTTTAATAATTCTCTTTCCTTTTCTCCGGGAGCTATGAAATCAAAAATATTATGTTCCTTTTCGGTATCTTCTATTTCGAAGAGATCCAGCAAATACTTGTTAGCCGCTAATATTATTCCTTCACTGTTAATTCTTAAAATGCCAACCGGGGCATTGTTAAAAAGGAATTTAATTTCGTTTGATCTTTCGATGTAACGCTTTCTGTTTTTATAAATTACTGCACTAACGGCAACACTTAGTAGACTTATAAATCCCACAAATATAACAAGCGAAAGAATGTTCGGAAGTTGAAAAATATTATCGCCCGAATAAAAAATTGATGCGGCAAACAAAAGATTATAATAAATAGCTACAATTATCTGCTGTGTAACTTCCCAACTGAATATTATGGCAAAAGTAAAAATCAGTAATGAAAGAATTTGTGAGTTGATATAAATTGTTGTGGGAATTTTTATTATTGTGAAAATGAAAGAGGAAATCATTCCCAAAATTAAGATATGAGTAACAACGTTTAAAAATTTCTTTGGAAGTTTTTTGAATGTAAGAATAAAAATCAGACTGGATAATACTGTAAATGAAAGTCTCGCCAGGTACAAATCAATTTCAAAAGCTCTGAAAAAATAAATCTCAAAAAGCATTGACCAAGTACCGGCGATTACTGAAATTGCTGCCAATACTCTTAACGGATTTATATGAGATTCAGTACTGGCATATGTTGTTATTCCCTGCTGGGGCATCAAGGCACCTGTCTTTTTTGATTTGTGCTTCTTACATTCTTAATTTAAGCAACGTTCTATTAAGGTGCTATGATAATTATCAATAATTGTAGTACAGTGATTTAACTGATATATTTGAAAATGAAAATAAGTTTCTGTTAAATATCTTTGTAAATAATCAATCTGTTTTGAAAGAAGGTTCTTGGTGAATAAACTTTTAAGAAAAGCTTTGTTTTTAGCGATATTAACGGTTAGCTATAATATACTCGAAGGATTTGTTTCGGTTATTTTTGGCGCCGATGATGAAACACTTGCACTTTTCGGGTTTGGGTTGGACAGCTTTGTTGAGGTTATTTCAGGCATTGGTATTCTTCATCTTATTTTCAGAATGAATTACGGGAAGGTTGAACAGAGAGATGAATTTGAAAAGGCAGCTTTGAAAATTACCGGTTTTGCTTTTTATCTTTTGGCCGCCGGTCTCGTTGCCGGGGCAATATTGATTGTTGTTAATAATGTTAAACCGGACACGACAATTCCCGGGATAATCATTTCTCTAATATCTATTTTTACAATGTACTACTTAATGAATGCCAAACTAAAAGTAGGCAGAGAACTTAATTCCGATGCAATTATAGCCGATGCGAATTGTACCAAAACGTGTTTCTATCTTTCGTTTATACTTCTTGCCTCAAGCGGCTTGTATGAATTATTTAAAATAAATTACATAGATGCACTCGGCTCAATTGGGATAGCATATTTCGCTTTTACAGAAGGAAGAGAAGCATTCGAAAAAGTTCGAACCGGTAATCTTTTATGCTCTTGTGGATCGGAAACCGAAATAAAATAAATATGGCACATTCTCACGATATAAAATATAACAAAGCGTTCGCTATTGGGATTGCCCTAAACGTAATCTACATTGTTGTTGAATTTGTGTATGGATTAATTTCCAATTCAATGGCACTTATTGCCGATGCCGGGCATAATTTAAGTGATGTGTTGGGGCTTATTCTCGCATGGGTTGCAGCATACCTGGCAGCAAAAACCCCAACCGAAAAAAGAACATACGGTTTTCGTAAATCAACTGTTCTTGCATCATTAACAAATGCAGTGATCCTATTAATTGCAGTAGGTGCAATTACAGTTGAAGCCGTAAATAGATTTTTTGAACCACAGGTAATTGAAAGCAATACTATCATCATTGTTGCTGCAATCGGTGTTATTATTAACGGGATTACCGCTATGTTATTTTTCAGCGGGCATAAGCACGACTTAAACATAAAGGGTGCATTTTTACATATGGCTGCGGATGCTGCTGTTTCGTTGGGCGTTGTTGTTGGAGCGGTGATTATCGGTTTAACTAATTTATATTGGATTGACCCTGTATTAAGCTTAATAATTGTAGCGGTAATTACCATTGGTACCTGGGGATTATTGAAGGAATCACTTAATCTTTCCCTTGATGCCGTACCAAGTGAAATTGAATTGGAAAAAGTAAAAAAATATTTATCAAGTTTACCCGGCGTAGAAAATGTTCATCATTTACACATCTGGGCAATGAGTACTACCGAAACTGCATTAACTGTTCACTTATATAAACCTCACGCTTCATATGAGGATGAATTTATGGAAAAGGTAAATAAAGAGCTTTATGATAAATTCGGTATCGGTCACGCAACAATTCAAATAGAAAAATCCGAAGATTGCAACGACAACAGATCACATAATAAAATCTAACGGGTAATATGAAAGCTGAAGAGATTATTATGAAATATGAGTTGGCTAAAAATGACCTTGAAAAATTAGGAAGAGTGGGTATTAACCTCGCTAAGGTAGAAGAGCAAGTAAACAGGCTTAAAAAGGGAACAGCTTATATTGATCTAGATCGTTCATGTAAAATAGGTGATGGGATTATCTGTATTAAGGAATCTGATAAAAATGAATTATTAAATCATTTTGATAAAGCAATAGAACAAAAAAATATAATCAAATTTGTTCCGGCCTCCGGAGCGGCATCACGTATGTTTAAAAAGTTAGAAAGCTTTATGAACTCCGGATCAAACTCTTCACTTGAAGAATTGAAGTCGGATAGATACAACGAATTCATTTACACGTTTTTTTCAAATCTTTCAAAGTTTGCCTTCTATAACGAATTGAAAGATACAATAAAAAAAGACGGCAAAGTTTTATCGGAATTATTGAACCGAAATAAGCTGAAAGAAATTTTAGAATATCTGCTCACTGATAAGGGTCTTGGTTACTCTAAACAACCCAAAGCTTTGATAAAATTTCATCAGTATGATGATGAAAGCCGCACTTCGTTTGAAGAGCAAATATTGGAATCGCTTCATTACATCAAAGATAGAAAAGGTAAAGTCAATCTTCATTTTACAATTTCACCCGACTTTGAAAGTAATTTCAAAAAAGAAGAAGAAAAACTGAAGAAAAAATATGCCGGCACGGTTAAATTGAACATTTCATATTCATATCAAAAAAAATCAACCGATACTTTAGCGTTGGATAGCGACAATCAATTATTCCGAGATAACGATGAGTTGTTATTTCGTCCGGGCGGGCATGGTGCACTGATTGAAAATCTAAACGAAATAGACTGTGATATAATTTTCATAAAAAACATAGATAATGTTCAGCGTGAAGAAAATATTGAATTAACCATTCAAAACAAAAAAATATTAGGCGGATTGTTAGTAAAATATCAATCTCAAATTTATAATTATCTAAACGAATTAGAAATTTCTTCTTCTAATAAATTATTAAATAAAACGAAACGTTTTATTGAAAATGAACTTGGGTATGAATTAACCGATGCGGTAACTTCAAGAGAAACTCTTATATCTTTTTTGAATAGACCGATCAGAATTTGCGGTGTTGTTGTAAATGAAGGTCATCCCGGTGGCGGACCGTTTTGGGTTAAATCTAATGATGGAAGAATAACAAAACAAATAATTGAAAGTGCACAGGTAAATCAAAAGAACGACAAACAAAAAGAAATTTTTAACTCTTCTACGCACTTTAATCCTGTTGACCTGGTTTGTGCCGTGAAAAATTATAAAGGGGAAAAATTTGATTTAACAAAATATGTAGATAACGATGCTGTTTTAGTAGCTGAAAAATCACATAAGGGGAGAGAACTCAAAGCGCTTGAACTTCCCGGATTATGGAATGGCGCAATGGCTGATTGGATTACAATCTTTGTTGAGGTTCCCAAAGAAACTTTTACGCCTGTTAAAGAAGTCAACGATTTGCTTAAAGATTACCATCAATAATTATGATTATTTCTAGAAGTCTTTATTAAAGAATATCATTTTTATTGTGCTTCCTTTGCTTAAGGAAGTTTCATATATTTAATTTCATTTACAAAGCAAAATAAAACCAGCGTGAAAAGGAAAGAATATTCTATTGCAAGTGATTACAAGGAAGTAGCACCGCTTTGTAAAAATATCCGTGTTTTCTGTTTGAACCTTGGATTTAATTCAACAGAATGTAACGAAATTGAAATTTGTCTTACCGAAGCACTTAATAACATTATTAAACATGCATACAAAGAGGATTTTACAAAAGAGATAGAGGTAAACGTATTTTCGGAGGACGGTTGGGCAAAGTTTGAGTTAATTGATAAGGGTGTTTCACGCAAAGAATTTAAGAAACCAAAATTAGAATTTGATCCTAAAGATATAGAAAACTTGCCGGAAGGTGGAATGGGACTTTTTATTATTGATCAGTTAATGAATGAAATTTCTTACAAAACTGAAAACGGTGTAAATATTTTTACTATGAAAAAAAATATTGTTTAGGTCACTCCCCGTTATTAACTTTTCAAACTTTTTCCGGCTTACGGTTGTCTAACAGATTCAAAAATTACAAACGAATAATACCTTGAAAAATATTATACTTTTTTTCTTTTTAATTTCCGCAATTATCGCCCAGGACACGACAAAGAGCGAAGCCTTTAAAAGAAATCTGCCCAAGGGGAAGTCCAGTCTGCACAAACCGAAATATCCTTCATACCCATTATTAACGGGTTATCTTCTTCAGCAAGAAGCTAATAACGGCGATCCGTTTGCCCAGCACGAACTTGGTATTAGATTATTAATCGGTAAAGGTTTTCAACCGGATACGAATAAAGCCGTATACTGGATTCAGAAAGCTGCAAGTCAAAATATTCCTTCGGCGGCTTTCAATTTGGGAATCATGTTTTATAACGGCATTGGTGTAGAGTGGGACCCTTTTAATTCATACAAAAATTTTAAGTACGCAGCCGAATCCGGGATGCCTGAAGGAGAATACGCTTATGCAATATTCTTCACGGAAAACCTGGTAGTAAATAAAGATTTGTCTAAAGCCTATAAATGGTTTAAAGCAGCAGCGGAAAAAGATTATAAGCCTGCAAAAGAGTCACTCCGGTTTATGAAAGAGCAAGGTTATGATTTAGTTGGTGTAGATGATGTTGAAGAAACTAAACCTAATGAAAGAGAAGAAGAGTTAAACCAAAGCTCTTCAATTTTTGAGCAGGATTGGGAATTAGATTATATCGATTTCCAAAGTGATACGGTTGATAGTAAAAAAGAACAAGAAGTATTAGAACAATTGTTCTCGGAAAATAAAGATGAACTAAAAAGAAAACTCGGTATTAACGAACTTAGAGAAACCGAAATGCTCGACGATACTTCTTCATTGGGTTTGATAAAATTTGCCGCAGATAATGGAAGTCCCGAAGCTCTTCTAATTACCGCAACAGCGGCAGATAGAGGTATTGTTGTTAAAAGAGATTTGCTTGATGCTGCTTTTAGATATCTTCGTGCTTACCGGCTTGGGTCTCAAAAAGCAGCTGCAAGGCTCTACCAGTTAACACAGGATAGAACTATTTTCGAATTATTAAAAAAAGAAGTTGATAAAGGCAATGCTGATGCAATGTACACATGGGCAGGTCTTGTTGCGTTAGGATTTGATTACAGCTTAACGGATAAACAAGCTTACGAACTTTTAGAAAAAGCTGCTGATAAAAATCATATCAACTCAATTATTGAGATAGGACTAAATTACTATAATGGTTCGCTGGTCAAAGAGGATAAACCAAAAGCAATTGAGTTTTGGCAAAGAGCCGCCGATCTTGGAAGTCGTGAAGCAAAAGTAAGAATTGCATTTGCTAATATTTCCGATGAGAAAAACAGTTACAAAAAAGAAATTGAAATTCTAAGAGTAGCAGCTAACCAAGGATCCGTATTAGCACAGGCAGCATTAGCCTATTGTTATGAAAAAGGAATTGGAGTGCGAAAGAGAAAATCAATGGCAGCAAAGCTTTACAAGCAAGCAGCTTATAGGGGGAATGAAACTGCTTACAACTCCTTGAAGAGAATGTATGATGAATTAAGACCGGAAGATGAAGAATTTAAAATTTACGAAACAAATCGGTAAACATTAATCCCGCATAGGAGCTTCAATTAATCTACGGGAGAGTGCCGCCAAACTTTCTGTAAATTGTGCATTTTCAACAATCACATCTTTGGGAACACGAATGCTTGTCGGAGCAAAATTCCAAATTGCCTGAACTCCGCCTTCAACTAAAAGTTCCGCCGCATTTTGAGCTGCAGAAGCAGGAACGGTAATTACGCCGATTTTCACGTCCATCTTTTTTGCCAAAGCCGGAATTTCATCAACTGAATAAACACGAGTATTGAAAAACTCTTTACCTATTTTTTCTTCATCATTATCAAAGGCGGCTATAAAATTAAGTCCGTAATCCTTGAATCTTTTATATCCGAGCATGGCTAATCCGAGATGGCCTGCACCGACTAAAAAAGCGCTTTGTTGTGAATTCCAATTCAAAAAATTATGAATAGCATCAATAAGCTCTGTAACAATAAAACCGGTTTTGGGTTTACCTTTTACGCCGGTATATTCCAAGTCCTTGCGAACTTGAGTCGGGTCAAGAGAAAGCTCATTTGCAATAATCGTACTCGAAACACGCTCTGAACCGCTTTCTTTGAGCCTTTTTAATAAATGAAGATAGTGCGGAATTCGCCGCATGGTTGGTTGAGGTGTAAATTTCAAACTGGAAACCTGTTTTGTTTTTAACTTTTTGTAAATATGGGTAAAAAATTCCCTACATACAAAATTTATTTATAATTGTCTTCCACACCACTTTTAAATCTAAAAATCAATCCCTCAACTGAGAACGAAATTCATAAAAATGAGAATTATTTTACTCTGTAAAAGAATTTTAGGACACAAAATTAAGGAACTATTTTGAATATTGCTTGTTGTTGTAATTGGTCTAAGTTTTTTATAACACCTTTTGTCAATTTTTAAGTAATTTTCTATATTATTCTTACTAAATAGCGGTAATCAACCTTAATAAAAAATAAGTAGAATTAATGAATAATGATTGCCGATTTCGCTTGAATAAGTGGTCTTTGTGGTCTAATTTTTGTAACCATTTATATTCTTACTAACAATTAAGAGAAAAATGAGAAACATAATCTGGAAAATCCTCCTTTTTGTTCTTATGACTTTTGTAATAGTTGCCGGCATTTCGTTCGAAATTGTTAAATCTCCGTCCGCCTGGAACGAATTCCCAATGATTCCCGGTCTTGAAGAAAAGGCTAAAATTATATTTTTCCACGTACCCACGGCTTGGCTTGCTTCAATTGCATTTTTAATGGCAATGATTTACGGCGTAAAATATTTAGTGAAAGGGAATCTGGATAACGATGCAAAATCAAATGCCGCACTTCAACTTGGATTTGTTTTTTCAGTGCTTGCAACCGTTACTGGGTCTATTTGGGCAAAATTTACTTGGGGAGCTTTCTGGCATTGGGACCCTCGTGAGACTTCAATATTTATTTTACTTTTAATTTACGGTTCATTGTTCGCACTTCGTTCCGCAATTGAAAACGAAGATAAGCGGGCAAAACTTTCTGCAGTTTATTCTATAATAGCATTTTTAACCGTTCCTTTTTTTATTTTTATTATGCCGAGGATTATGACAGGACTGCATCCGGGTTCTGCTAATGATGATACTTCTGGACCGGTTGTTGACTTTAAAATGGATGCAAATATGATGCTTGTATTTTATTTATCACTTATCGCTTTTACAATTTTATATTTTTGGATGTGGCGCATAAGTTACAAGTCGATTATTATTCACGACAAACTTTCGAAAAAATTAATTTGAGGTAAAGTTGGAAGGCTTATACGAATTTTTAGATAAGAACTCAATCTATATTGTATTGTTTATAGTATTAGTTGTCTGGTTCGGAATTTTTACTTTTTTGTGGAATACCGATAAAAGACTAAAAAAAATTGAAGAAGAATTAGAAGTTGAAGGGAGTAAACAAAATGAAAAATAAATATTTGTTCGGCGGTGGAATTATTGTTGTGTTTCTTGCTCTTATGTCTTACTTGTTTACACAAACAAACGTAAGCTATGAGGAAGATTTTTCTCAAGTGATTAACTCGGATAAAACAGTTAAAGCTACCGGCGAGTGGGTTAAATCGAAAAATTACCAACTTGATAACGAAAAGAAATTGTTCTCCTTTTATATGAAAGATTATAAAGGAAACGAGATGAAAGTTGTGTACAAAGGTGCGATGCCTAATAACTTTGAATCATCTACAAGTGTTGTTGTTACTGGAAAATATCAAGACGGTTATTTTTATGCTACCGACATACTTACTAAATGCCCATCTAAATACGAAGAGCAATTTGACGAAAGCGCCAGCTCTTAGCTGAAAGGAGTTTAATCAATATGGTTGGAAATATAGTTTTAACAATAGGCCTTCTTGCAAGTCTATTTACACTTACAATGTACTTTTTTACTGTAAGAGGTTATGAAAACACAAAGACTTACGCTAGGATTGGTTTTCATACAACCGTAATAATGGTTATCACTGCAAGTGCATTACTTCTTTATGCAATTCTTACTCATCAATTTCAATACAACTATGTATATAACTATAGTGGTAAGGGGCTTCCCACCGGGTTGCTGATCTCTACATTTTATGCCGGACAGGAAGGAAGCTTTATGATTTGGCTCTTCTTTTCTGCCGTTGTTGGTTTAATTTTGCTCGAGTATACATCTAAGCGCGGTGATTTGGAAGAACGTACAATGTTGTTTTTTACTCTTTCCATAACTTTTCTTTTGATAATGGTAAATCCTCTTCTAAAATCTCCGTTCACATACATTTGGGCTGAGCCAAGTTTTCTTAATGCAAAAAATATAAACTCAGCATTTTTAGGAATGCCGTTTCTGCAAAACTTTATGTTTAACGATCCGAATAACGGAACAACGTTCATTCAAATGAACAAAGAACTTTATGGATTACTAACCGCAAACGGAATTGCGATAAGCGATTTTATTGTTCAAGGCAAAGGTTTAAATCCGCTGCTTCAAAATTTTTGGATGCAGATTCATCCTCCTATGTTATTTATCGGCTTTTCAATGGCAGCAGCGCCGTTCGCTTTTGCAATGGCTGCCGTAATTAAAAACGAATATGATCAGTGGGTTAAACAATCACTCCCTTGGATCTTAGCCGGAATGATGGTGCTTGGATTGGCAATTATGCTAGGCGGTTACTGGGCTTACGGCGTTCTCGGCTGGGGCGGTTATTGGGGCTGGGACCCTGTTGAAAATTCATCTCTTGTCCCTTGGATTGTTGGCGTTGCTCTTATTCATACTATGCTGATTCAAAAGAAATCCCAAGCAAACGGCGGTAACGGTAGGTTTGTAAAGACAAACTTAATTTTAGCCGTTATGACATACGTGCTTGTTCTTTACAGTACGTTCTTAACAAGAAGCGGTATTTTAGGGGATTCATCTGTGCATTCATTTGTTAGTCCGGGGATGTTAGTGTATTTCTTTCTTGTTCTGTTCATCGGTTCATTTATATTGATCGGCGTTGGTGGAATTGCTTATCGGTGGAAATATTTGAATGAAAAATTTAATGATGACAGCAACGGACTATCACGCGAACTTGCATTATTTACCGGTGCGGTAACACTTCTTGCATCAGCAATAATTATATTGGTTGGTACTAGCGCTCCAATCTTCGGGCAGTCTGTTGAAATTAGATTTTACAATGAACTCAATCTACCGATCGGAATTATTATTGGATTACTCAACGGGGTTAGTCTATTACTTAAATGGAAGTATACAAACAGCAAAGATTTATTTAAGAATTCAAGAAATTCGATATTAGCATCTGCAGTTTTAACCGCATTGATTGTTGTTTTCGGCGGTGTTACCGATGTAATGCTTATCATCTTTACATTTGCTGCAGGTTTTGCATTATTCGTAAACTTGGAAATTGCAGCTAAAATTATTAAAGGTAAGAAAACCCATCTCGGTGCATATATTGCTCATACCGGTATTGCCCTTTTCATGCTTGGTGTAATTGCAACTGGCGGATATACCTATGACGAGCAGATTGATTTGGTTAAAGGACAGCCTAAAGAAGTATTGGGTTACGAATTAACCTTCACCGGCTACACCCCAATTGACGGTGGTAAAAAGTATGCTTTCAACATCAACGTTGCGGAAGATGGAAAAGTTAAAAACACTATTGCGCCGGTAATGTATATTGCCGAGTTTAACAATAGCCTAATGAGAGAACCGGACATTCTGAATTTGCTCACCAAAGATTTTTATGTTTCACCTATTGGTTATAATGAAGGCGGAACTGAGCAGCATAACCACGGCGAAACTTTTACAATTAAAAAAGGTGAGTCGGTTAATTACAATGGTGTTTCAGTTACATTTAGTAAATTTGAATTTCCTCAAGAAGCTATGAATTCAATGATGGCCGGCGGTGCTTTTGAAATTGCCGCTCTGTTGTCGGTTTCCAGTGAAGGTAAAACCTACGACGCGAAAACTATAATGAAAAGTGAAGGTGGGCAGAGAGACTTTGTTCCTGCCGAAATACCCGAAGCTAATCTCAAAATTGAAATGGTGAATCTTGACGCATCGGGAAAAATTGTTGTATCACTCTCTTCATTAGATGAAAACGAAACAGAATCGCATAACAACACTCAGCCTAAAGAAATTCTTTCAATTGAAGCAAGTATAAAACCGTTTATAAATTTGGTTTGGGCGGGTGTACTTGTTATGGTTTTCGGTTTTGTAATTTCGGTTGTTAGAAGAACTAAAGAATCACAAATTTGATTTGTTGTTAAACTTAATAAATGTTTTGGAAGCGGCTTAATTAGCCGCTTTTTTTTTTTAAATTTTATTCAAGAATTTTCGGTTTCACTTACTTCATAACAAGCGGGTTAAATCTCGGTTCTATTTATTTTAGAATTATTGAAGCGAAAAATCTCGAGAAATGTGGTTTGTAAATCCCGTTTTATCTGTTATTTGTTTAATGGGAAGAAAGTTATTACCTGATAAATCACATTTTCTTGGTAAATTGTCAGTATCAAAAAGGAGCGTTTATGAAATCATTAATTATAATCAACGATGCACCTTACGGAACCGAAAAAGCTTACAATGCATTAAGGTTGGCTATGAGTATTCAAAAGGAAGGTAACGATGCACAAGTTGATGTGTTTCTAATGGCGGATGCTGTCGGCTGCGGCTTACCTAATCAAAACACACCCCAGGGTTATTACAATATTGAAAGAATGTTGAAGTCAGTTATTCTTAAAGGCAGCAAAGTAAAAGCATGCGGTGGTTGTATGGAAGCAAGAGGTATCACTCAGGAAATGCTAATGGATGGTGTAAATAAAAGTAGTATGAAAGAGTTGACAGAAATGACGTTAGCCGCAGATAAAGTAATTACATTTTAATAATTCTTCACATATCTTTATTCTAAAAGAAAAAATATATGGAATATATTGTTATAGCAGTTGTAGCCTTATTTGTTGCGGGGCTGACTTTTTTTTCCGGTTTCGGTTTGGGTACTCTTTTAATGCCTGCCTTTGCACTTTTCTTTCCTATTGAAATTGCCGTTGCCGCGACAGCTGTTGTTCATTTCATTAACAATATTTACAAGTTTGTTTTAATTGGAAGAGAAGGTAACCTAAAGATAATTTTAATCTTTGGTATTCCTGCAGTAATTGCCGCAGTCGGTGGGGCATATCTGCTGGATTATATTAGTCAGTTTGAAGAGATTGTTTCCTATAGTTTGTTTGGAAAGCAGTTTTCCATCTCCTTTGTCAAATTAATAATAGCTGTTCTAATGATTATATTTGCGGTTTTTGAAATAATACCGGACATGAAAAGTTTTAATGTAACTAATAAATGGATACCGGTTGGTGGAATACTTTCCGGATTTTTCGGCGGTTTGTCCGGGCATCAAGGAGCATTGCGGACCGCTTTTTTAATCAGAACAGGTTTGCAGAAAAAAGAATTTATAGGCACCTTAGTTGGCTGTTCTTTATTGGTTGATATAACCAGAATAACGGTTTACGGATTTACATTTATAAAAAGTGAATTTACGTTGTTAGATCGAACCGGGTTGTTAAATTTGTTAATAGTAGGTACATTAGCCGCGTTTGTAGGTACAACAATAGGCCGTTATTTATTAGAAAAAATTACATTTAGATCAATTCAATACACAGTTGCTTCGATGCTTTTCCTTTTGGCAATTGGTTTAGGAATGGGAGTAATTTAAGATGGACATATCATCAAAAGACGAGTTTAATAAAATTATATCCGGTGAAGCTTCTGTCGCCGCATATTTCAGCACTGAGCATTGCAATGTCTGCAAAGTACTTAAGCCAAGATTAAAAGAATTTTTAAATGAAGAGTTTCCCAAAATCTCCTTTGTTTATATCGATATAGAAAAAGAAAAAGAATTAGCTGCAGAATATTCAATATTTGCAGTTCCTACAATTATTTTCTTCTTCGAAGGAAAAGAAGCAATACGAAAATCAAGAAATTTCGGTTTCTCAGAACTTGAGTTAGCATTGGAAAGACCATATAAAATGATGTTTTCTTAAAGCGTTCACTCCAAAAGCAAATATAATATGAGGAGAAAATATTTATTTTTTCTATCTGTTCTATTAATGTCTTTTGCAGTTTATGCTCAAGATAAACCTGAATGCTAAATGGTTGAATACTATTTTGTTGAGTTAATTAGAAATCAGGATAAACCGGAAATTGATTCAACCAAAGTAATGAAAATTATGCATGGACATATACAAAATATGAGCAAGATGGCCGAGGAAAGAAAATTGCTTTGTGCGGGCCCTTTTGGAGACGGCAATGTCGGCAGAATTTGGGTCTTAAATGTTGACTACTATGAAAAAGCCGAAGAATTATGCAAGCATAACCCTGCGGTTATCAATCAAAGATTGAACTATAAAATTCGTTCTAAGTGGACTTCTGAGGGGAATTTCACATTAGAAAAGAATAATTGAATTAATATACAACCTCAACTTGAACCGAGTCGGGGAAGACTAAAATTCTGTGTGTAACATAATATCTGCCCTGTGAACAACCTACACCACTTTCCAACGGTTCAACTCCTACTCCTTGGAACAAGGCTCGATCTGTTCGCAGATAAACAACACTATAGCTTCCGTTTTCGTTTTCCTTCATTTGATTTGGAATTTGGAATCCCACAAAGCTTTGGTTACCACCGCCAAGTTCGGAAGTTTTTCTATAATAAGTTTGAGACATTGTAGCGATATGTAATAAATCGTTTGTTATTCCGTTACGGTTTGATTCGACCGCATTTGTATGAAATAGATTCATTCCCACAATCAATGCAGAACCGACAATGATTACACCAAGCGCTATGAGTAAAAGTTGCTGTTGACCCATTTCCTATTAAAAACATTTTATCCAATTTATATAGAAAATAGATTCAAAGCAAAGACTTTAATGAATTGTAATGTGCTTCAATAGTTTTATCTAAATCTTCCTTTGTATGTGCTGTTGATACGAACATTGCCTCAAATTGTGCCGGAGCTAAATAAACTCCGTTTCTCAACATTTCATTGAAATACTTCCCGTAAAGCGCTGTGTTTGATTTTACGGCCGACTTAAAATCAATAACCTCAGCTTCTGTAAAAAACATACACATCATAGATCCTACGCGGGTCATGGTAAATTCTTTACCAAGCCTCATCAAATTTTCTTTCATTCCCTTTTCAAGATAAGCAGATTGTTCTTCAAGGATTGTGTATATGTAAGGATTATCTTTAATTTTTTTAAGAGCTGCATAACCGGCAGCCATCGCAAGTGGATTTCCACTCAAAGTTCCGGCTTGATAAACGGGTCCGACCGGCGCAATCTTTTCCATTATTTCTTTCTTTCCGCCGAATGCACCAACCGGTAATCCGCCGCCAATAATTTTTCCGAATGTTGTCAAGTCAGGTTTAACAGCAAGTACTTCTTGTGCACCGCCGGGAGCTAACCTGAATCCTGTCATTACTTCATCAAAAATAAGTACGATATTTTCTCTAGTACAAATATCCCGGAGTTCGGTTAAAAATTCTTCTTTCGCTGGTATTACACCCATGTTGCCTGCAATAGGCTCTAAAATTATCGCTGCAATTTCATCTTTGTTGGCTGCAACAACTTTCTTTACCGAATCAATATCATTGAAGTCAGCCGTTAACGTATCTCTGGCATTGCCTTGTGTTACTCCGGGACTCGTAGGAATTCCCAAAGTAAGAGCACCAGAACCGGCTTTGATTAAAAAGTAATCAGCGTGACCATGGTAGCAACCCTCGAATTTTATAAATTTATCTTTGCCGGTAAAACCACGTGCGGCTCTAATTGCACTCATTGTTGCTTCGGTTCCGCTGTTTACCATTCTCACTAACTCAACTGAAGGAACAAGCTCGGTAATTAACTGTGCCATTTTAATTTCAATTTCCGTCGGAGCACCAAAACTGACACCATTTTCTATTTGTTCGAGTAATGCTTCTTTGATGAAATCGGGATTGTGTCCGAACAAGTGAGGACCCCAGCTTCCGATGTAATCAATGTATTCATTACCATCTGCATCTACCATTTTTGAACCGCGACCTCTGGAAATAAACAACGGGTCTCCGCCAACTGACTTAAATGCTCTAACTGGTGAATTAACCCCGCCCGGTATAAATTTTTGTGCTTCTTCAAATAATCGTTTACTTTTTTCGATATTCATAAATTCTCCTCTTAATCTTAATCATACTCTTAATCATACTCGTTTATTCGCGTCCTAATCTAGAAAGATTAAGATTAGGATTAAGAGTAAGATTAAGAACTAAAAATTACTTTAACAATTTTACAGCATCTTTAGCAAAGTAAGTAAGAATCATATCAGCCCCTGCACGTTTAATTGCAAGAAGTGATTCCAGCATAACACGTTCTTCTTCAATCCATCCTAATTTACCGGCAGCTTTTATCATAGAATATTCACCGCTTACTTGATAAGCGGCAGTAGGCATTCGCAATTCATTTTTAACTCTGTAAATAATATCAAGATAAGCGCCAGCAGGTTTAACCATAATTATATCGGCTCCTTCTTCAATATCACTTTGAGCTTCCCGCATTGCTTCGTTCGAATTTGCAATATCCATTTGATGAGAGCGTCTATCTCCAAATGCGGGTGTAGATTCTGCAGCATCGCGGAAGGGACCGTAGTAACCGGATGCATATTTTACCGCATAACTCATAATCGGAATATGAATAAAGCCTTTGTAATCAAGATCTTTTCTTATTGAAGCAACTCTGCCGTCCATCATATCGGATGGAGCAACCACATCTGCTCCGGCTTCTGCATGAGTTACCGCTTCCTTTGCTAGAAGTGAAACAGTTTCGTCATTTAAAATATTCTCACCGTCAAGTAAACCGCAATGACCGTGAGAAGTATATTCACACAGACAGACATCGGTTATCACAAGTAAGTCTTTTAATTCAGCTTTTATTGCTCTAATTGCTCTCTGAATTATTCCGTGAGGATCATATGCCTCCGAACCTTTTTCGTCTTTGTGTTCGGGAATTCCGAAAAGAATTACTGCGGGAATTCCTAAATCTCTTACTTCTTTACATTCTTTAACTAAATTATCAATTGATAATTGATAAACACCCGGCATTGACTTTACTTCTTTTTTAACATTTTCGCCGGGACAAACAAAGAGGGGATAGATCAAATCGTTTTTTGAAAGTTCTGTTTCTCTTATCATATCCCGCACAAGGGGATTGTACCTTAATCTTCGTAATCTTTGTGTTGGGTACATTGCCATTTTGCCTCCATTAACCTAAAGTCAAAAGCAACCGCAGACGCTAAGACGCAAAGGTTTTTATCTTATTAAAAACTAACTCAGAATTTTTAACACAATCACCGACGGATATTCCGCCGCGGTAGTTGCCGCTTAAAAATATACCGGGATTTTCTTTTTCAAATCTTTCAAAATAATTTTCATGTTCGATGTAACCTAAATTGTATTGCGGAATAGCTTTCTGCCATTCTCTATGTTCTTGTAATTCGGGTCCACCGTCAATGTTCATAATTTCACTGAATTCTTGTACTGCTTTATTGATTATATTCTCGGTCGGTTCGTCAAATAAATTAGGCTTTCTTGCACCGCCCACGAACAAAGTAAAAGATGCATAATCCTCGGGAGCTCTATTTTCAAAAATTGTTGAACTCCAAATTGCGCCTAAAAAGTTTTTCTTCATTTTAGAGGGAATTAAAAACCCGAATCCGTCTAAATTGCGTTTGATTTGTTCTTTTCTATATCCTAAATAAATAACTAAAACAGGAGGATAAAAAATATCATCTGCATGTTTTTGAAATTCTTGGTCGAATTTCGAAAAGTAATCTTTTGCTTTATGGACGGGAATTGTGCTCAGTAAAATATCGGCTGTAATTGATTTGCTTTCATCGTTGGTGCTGTAAGTAATTTCATAACCATTGGCGGATTTACTTATAAACCTGATTTTACAGTTATATTCTATTCTATCATTCAATTTTTCAGCAATTGCTTTCGGGAATGACTGCATACCGTCAATAAAAGAAAACATCTTCGCACTTTGTTTTGATTCTTCGTTGCGCTGTTTTCTTTCTTTAGCACCTTTTATCATTCCTTTAACTAATCCTCCGTAAACTTCTTCCAATCTATACAACTTTGGGAAAGCCGATTTTACGGAAAGTTTGTGCGGATCACCGGCAAATACACCCGATACAAACGGGTCAATAGCATATTCAAGAAATTCTCTGCCTAATCTTCTTTCTACAAAATCAGCTATACTTTGGTAATATCCGTTATCGGATTTTCCGATAAACGGTTCGCCCATTACTCTAAGCTTTGCTTTTGCCGAGAATAATTTCGTATTAAAAAAAGCAACGGGGGAAGTAGGTAAAGCGTACAGTTCACCATCTTTTAAAATATATCTTTTATTTGATTCATCGTTAGCATAAATCATTTTTTCTTTTATGCCGACTTCCTCAGCAAGCTTGCTTATCAACGGCGTTGTCTCCAATCCACTATTGGGTCCAAAATCAATAGTGAATCCATCCTTGCTTACTGTTTCCATTGCTCCACCGGGTTCTTTCTTTGCCTCAAGAATGTGTACATCGAACCCGTCTTTTTGTAACCAATATGCAGTTGCTAATCCGGATATTCCGGCACCGAGTATTATAACTTTTTTATTTGCCATTATTTTCTCTAAGTGCGTTTAAAGTGATTTCTTTTAATGCAGTCATAAAGGTTGGTGAATCATTTAACCCTTTCATCACAATATAGTTTTCAATGTTGTTTTTATCTGCATCTTCTCTATATTCAATGTCGAGTTCAAACAAAGTTTCAACATGATCCGATACAAAACTTATTGGAACAATTAGTAAATGCTTTTTACCTTTTTCGGCAAGTTCTTCGATCATTTTATCTGTTGCCGGTTCCAACCATTTTACGGGACCAACTTTACTTTGGAAACATAAATGATGTTCGTGTGAATTGTTTCTTGCTTTCATCACTAAATCAACCGTCTCTTGAATTTGCTTGCTGTAAGGATCGCCGCTTTTTACCATACTCATCGGTGTACCGTGAGCACTGAAAACTATTTGAACATCGTTTCTAACTTCTTCGGGAAAACGTTCGAGTGTTTCGTCAATTCTTTCGTTTAGTGCCTTTATATATTTTTCATTCTTATAAAAATCATTAATATAAAGCAGTTTTGAAGTATCACCTTTATATTTTCTTTTCCATTCATTGAATGATGAACCTGTTGTTGAAATTGAATAATGCGGATAAAGGGGGAGTAAAACTACTTTGTCATAATTTCCTGTTTCAATCTTTTTAGCCGCAACTTCCGTTAATGGATGCCAGTACCGCATTGCGGTTATTACATCAACTTCACCGAGTTCTTTTCGCAACTCCTCTTCTAAGAGTTTTCTTTGAATTTCCGTCCATTCGTTTATTGGGGATTTCCCGCCGATAAGTTCATACTCTTCGGCTACCTTCGGAGCTCTTCTATTAGAAATTACTTTGGCGAAGAGCTTTTGTCCGAATGGTAATTTAAAAATATCCGGGTCTTGAAAAAGATTATATAAAAAAGGTTCAATCGCTTCGATTGAATCCGGTCCGCCCAATTGAAAAAGTACAACTGCTGTTTTGCTCATTTGTTTCCTTTCGATAGCTAAGTTTTGAACAAGCGTCATTCTGAAGGAATGTTTTGTATGACTGAAGAATCTCACTTTGCTTCTATAGAAAATCTGGGATGAGATTCTTCCCCCGACAAGTCGAGGTCAGAATGACAACTTATAAAAAATTACACTGTTCTTGAATAACGTGCAGTATCTTCTTTTCGTTCAATGTATCCATCAAAATTCATTGCAATATTTCTGATTAATAATCTTCCCATTTGTGTTACTTCAAATTTCCGATCACGCATAATCACAAGTCCGTCATCAATATTTTCTTGAAGGTTCTTTATTCCCCAAGAAAAATATTCTTCAAAATTTATGTTGAATTTCTTTTCAACGTCTGCGTAGTTTAATTCAAAATCACACATCACTTTTGTGATTACATATCTCCGCAGTAAATCATCCTCGTTTAATTTATATCCGCGTTCGACGGGAAGTTGATCGTTGTCGAGCATTTCAAAATATTCTTTTTCTTTTTTTACGTTTTGAGCATACGTATCGGCAAGCTGCCCGATGCTTGTAATTCCCATCCCAATCAAATCTGTTCCGGCGTGTGTGCTGTAACCTTGAAAGTTCCTGTAAAGTTTTTTCTCGTGCAATGCTTTGGTCAAGTCATCGTCAGGTTTGGCAAAATGATCCATACCTATAAATTCATAGCCGGCATCAGTAAGTTTTGCAACCGACATTTTCAATATTTCTAATTTCTCTTCGGGTTTCGGTAAATCCTCCTCTTTAATTAATGCCATATGTTTTTTCATCCACGGAACGTGTGCATAATTAAAGAGTGCAATTCTATCGGGAGAAATATCAATCATCTTATCAACGGTCTTTTCAAATTCTTTTACCGTTTGAAAGGGGAGACCGTAAATAAGATCTAAGTTAATGCTTTCAAACTCAAGTTCGCGAACCCAATTAACCACTCTTCGAGTCATTTCTTCCGGTTGAATTCTGTTAACTGCTTTCTGTACTTTTTCGTTAAAATCCTGTACACCCATACTGATTCTATTTATTCCACCTTCGCGCAGAGCAACCAAGTGCTCTTTCGTTAACTCGCGCGGGTCAATTTCGCAACCTTCCTCCGATTTTTCTTTGAAATTGAAGCTTGTTTTTATGTAGCCGAGTAAATCTCTAATTTCATCGGGATTTAAGTGGGTGGGAGTTCCGCCGCCCCAATGCAGCTGAATTACTTTTCTGTCAGGTGAAAGCAGTTGTCTTACTAAATCAATTTCGTTTTTCACATATTTAATGTATTCAGCAATTCGATCACGGTTGCGGGTAATTATCATATTACAGCCGCAGAAATAACAAAGCGTATCACAGAACGGAATGTGAAAATAAAGCGAAAGATCGCGCGGGTTTTCTGCATGGTTGGATTGAATAAGTGCTTCTGTTAAATCTTCCGACTTAAAATTTTCGTGGAAATGCGGAGCCGTTGGGTAACTTGTATACCTCGGACCGGGTCTGTCATATTTTTTAACTAAATCTAAATCTATTTCGAACATCAAATTACTCCCTTCATTTATTAACCGCGAAGGCGCGAAGACGCAAAGTTAAAAATTCAACACCTTCCTCTTGAATCCGTCAACTAATTTTGGAACATTAAAGTTAATTAAGAATCCTAATCTTTTATTCGCAAGTTTCATAAACACTTTCCAACAATCCGGGACCCAGTTCCTTATGTACCTCAATTGCACTGTCCAAAATGATTTTACTTAGCTTATTTAATTCTTCTCTGTTTAACATCTTTGCGTCTTAGCGTCATTGCGGTTGTTTTTCAATGATACTTTTTACTTTCTTCTTTTACAAAATCTACAAGCAGCTTGGCATTAGCAGGAGCAACGTCTGGTAGTATGCCGTGACCGAGATTAAAAATGTGTCCGCTGCCATTACCGAAACTTTCTAAAATTTTCGACGCTTCTTTCTTTATACCATCTTCATTTGAATAAAGTTTAGTCGGATCCATATTACCTTGCAGCGCAACTTTATCTCGGACTTTCTTTCTAACTTCACCTAAGTCCATCGTCCAATCCAAACCAAGAACATCGGCGCCGCAATTTGCAAGCGCTTCAATATTATAATGAACACCTTTTGCAAAAACAATAACCGGTTCATCTTTTCTACGCAACTTACTAGTTATTTGCTGAATGTATTGCAGTGAAAACTCATTAAAATCATCCTGTGTAAGAATTCCTCCCCAAGTATCAAAAATCTGTACAGCATCAGCGCCGGCTTCTATTTTTGCACTTAAATATTCGGAAACCGCATTGGTGATTTTACTTAATAATTTATGTGCAAGGTCAGGTTTATTATAGATTAATTTTTTGACTTCCGCAAAATTCTTTGAACCTTTGCCTTCGACCATATATGTAAGAAGCGTCCAAGGTGCACCACTGAATCCTATTAGAGGAACTCTGCCGTTCAATTCCTTTTTGGTTAAAGATACAGCATCCAATACATACTTTAAATCTTTTTCCGGTTCAATTATTTTTAATTCATTAACATCGCTTTCAGAACGTACGGGTTTGGGAAAAATCGGACCTTTACCTTCGTGCATTTCCAAATGCATTCCCATTGCTTCGGGAATAACGAGTATATCAGAAAATATTATCGCCGCATCAACTCCGATTAAATCTATTGGTTGAATTGTAACTTCCGCTGCAAGCTCCGGTGTTTTACACATTGTTAAAAAATCAGCTTTTTCCCGAACTGCTCTATATTCAGGTAAGTATCTTCCGGCCTGCCGCATCATCCAAATGGGAGTACGCTCAACCGGTTGTCGTTTGCATGCTCTTAGGAATAAATCGTTCTGTAAGCTCGACAAAAATCCTCCGTATAAATAAATTATGTTTCTGTTATACAATTAATATGTTAAAAATCTCATCCCCCTTTCATCACCTCTTCTCTTAATAATATAAAGGAGATGGGGGTGAGTTCCGTTTAAATAATTTTTTCGGTTTTTGAGTAATAATTAATTATTGAACTTATCAAATCATCCATCGTAAAATTATCCGGAATGATATCAACTTTTACTCCGCTGCTTTCGATTGCTTCCTTTGTAGTCGGGCCAATTGCTGCAATTGCGTGATCTTCAAAATATTTTTGAGTGTTTTCGATCTTAAATATTTCCAAAAAGTTATTGTATGTTGACGGACTCGTGAAAATGAATAAATCCGGTTTATTTTTTTGAAGTAATTTTTTGTTTTCTTCAATTTCATTTTGGTCAGGCAATCCAACATCATAAATAGGAGTTTTAATAACCTCAGCACCTAACTCAATCAAACCGGTTTTTAATTCTTCCCTTGCAACTGCAGAAGACGGGATAAAAAACTTTTTCTTAGTTATATCTTTTTCTCTAAAATAATTTAATAAACCTTTTGCGGAAAAATCATTTGGAACAATGTCCACAGTTATGTCAAATTCCGAACATTTGTCTGCTGTTTTCTGTCCGACACAGACAACCTTTAAACTTTCCGGTAAATCAATTTCAATTTCTTTCAATCTTTTTATTGTGAATACGACAGAGTTTACAGATGTAAAAACCAAATAATCAAAACTGTCTAATTGGGCAGCATAGTTATCAAACATATTAAAAGTTTCAATCGGTCTCATTTTTATGGTGGGGAAAGGAATAACAAATGCACCGAGAGATTCAAATTTTTTGATTGAATCTTCTGATTGCTCTTCGCTTCGGGTAATAACAATAACTTTATTTTTTAATTCGCTGCTCAAATTATTTTCTTGCTGTTTCGTAAACTTCTGTTAAAATTTCTTTTGCACCTGCTCGGAGTAAATTCCGGGCAAGTTTTTTTCCCAGTTTAACCGGTTCGTTTTTACTTCCGCGGAGTTTTTGTCTGTATGTAACAGACCCGTCAATTGAGCCAACTAAAGCATCTAAAAACAAACCGTTTGATTTAACTTCCGCATAAGCACCGATTGGTACTTGGCATCCGCCTTCCAATTCTTTTAGAAGTGCGCGCTCTGCTAAAACTGACTGCTCAGTTTCCGTGTGATTTATTGCAGCCAATATCTCTTCCGCAAATTTGTTTTCTTCGTTAATTTCAATTCCAAGTGCACCTTGACCAACAGCGGGAAGCATTGTTTCAATCGGGATGTAAGATGAAATATGTTTCTTTAATTTTAGCCTTTCAACACCGGCACGAGCTAAAATAATTCCATCCCAATCAGAATCTAAAAACTTCTGAATTCTAGTAGGAACATTGCCGCGCAGCTCTACGATGTTTAAGTCGGGCCGCAAATGTTTAAGCTGAGAACGTCTCCGTAAAGAACCGGTTGCAACAGTTCCGCCTTCAGGTAAATCCCAAATTGTCATTCGTTTTTTACGCGCAATCAAAACATCTTCAACATCGTGGCGTTTTGTAACGGCTGCTAATTTTAATCCATCGGGGATTTCAGTCTGCAGATCTTTTAAGCTGTGAACAGCAATGTCGATTTTCTTATGAAGAAGATGAATTTCCAATTCTTTTGTGAACAAACCCTTATCACCGATTTTAGAAAGAGCAACATCAAGAATTTTATCGCCTTTAGTTTTTACTAACTCAATTTCTACAGAAACGTTTTTATGTTTCTTGTCAATTTCTCTTTTGATGAAATGTGATTGCCAGAGAGCTAAATCACTTCCACGCGAACCGATAATCAATTTATGCTTTTTCAAAATTATTCCTTCGAGTTTTCTTCGTTATCTAATCTGCCGTTGCTTCTATTTTCTAAATCAAATAATTCTTTAAGAATCAATGCATGTGTAGCCGCCTGTTGTGTGTGCACACCGTCTTCGGCGAGTTCACGTAATTTTATTGTCGGGTTATGCAGAATTCTACCCATCATTCTACGGGTCATATCTTCTAATTTTTCGTAATCGTCTTTTGAGATTTTATGTTTAATTTTTTCCAATTCGTCGCGACGAATTTCTTCGAAAAATTCACGTACCGTTTTAATCGTAGGAACAACATCGAGAGCATTGTACCAACTAAACAAGTTGGTCATTTCTTCCATAATAATTTTTTCAACCTTTGGAATCTCTTCGCGACGTTTCCGCATATTTTGATCGACAATGATTTTCAAGGAATCAATATCATTATAAAAAACGTTTTCAATACTGCTTACCGAAGAATCAACATCCCGGGGAAGTGCAATATCCATAATAACCGAAGTATTACCTTTCCGTTTTTTCATTGCGGTTTTAACATCATCGTAAGTTAAAATTAATTCCGGTGAGCTGGTTGCGCTTATTATAATATCAAATTGATGCAGATGGTCTTTAAGCTGTTCAAATGGTACAATATCACCGTGTATCTTACTTGCAAGAATTTGAGCTCTTTCGATGGTTCTATTTGATACTGCAATTCTCCCAATGCCTTTTTCATGAAGATGAACTGCAGCGAGTTCACCTGTTTCACCGGCACCTATTACTACTGCACTTTTCTTTTCAAGATTGGCAAAGATTTTTTCAACAACTTGAACAGCTGCAAAACTTACTGTAACTGCTCCTTCACCAATCAGCGTCTCTTTTATTGCTCTTTTGCCTACTCTAATTGTTGCATCAAAGACTCTTTTTATAATGGAACCCGTAAAATGCATGTCTTCAGAAATTTGAAAAGCATCTTTTACTTGTCCGAGAATTTGACTATCCCCGATAATAAGTGAGTCGATACCCGAAGCAACGGAAAAAATATGTTTAACAGCCGCACATGAAAAATATTTGACAAAGTGATCCGGCGTTATGCCGTCAACAGGCTTATAATTAATAATAAACTCATGCAGCTTCTTATGCTCAATCAATCCGTCTTTAGGCGTTCCGAATATTTCGGTACGGTTACAAGTTGATAAAATAAAACCGTCATCAAACATATTTTTCTTTAACTTCGGAATAAGATCAACTATTTCATCGTGACTGAAATGCAGAGCTTCTCTAATTTCGATGGGAGCTGTTTTATGATTTATTGAAATGCCTATTAAATTCATAGACTTTTACTTCGTACCTCTTAGTAAAATGAATGAAAACTACTTGCAAAAACTATTGATAAAATCACAGATAATATCATAACACCATAACCAATCAATGCAACATTAATTACTTTTTTACCCTGCCAGTTGGCAAAAAACTTAAAGAATACCAACGCCCCAAAGATCAGCCAAACCATACCGGTTGTTATTAACTTCGGATCAAAGTAACTGAAATTTGGAAATGCCGAAGGAAGCCATATTATTCCTATTATAACAGCAAAGGTTAAAAGTGCAAACCCGATTAAGACAGAATTAAAACTTAGTTTGTAAAGGGTTTCTAAGCTCGGTAGTCTTTTAAATATCAATCCGAATTTATTTAGTTTTATTTCCTTGTAAAGCATTGAATAAAGAAGTCCATACACAGCGGCAAGAGTAAAACCGGAGTAACCAAGCATTGCACTAATAACGTGAAGACCGAGCAGTCTATTTCGCAAAACTTCGGCAACTTCAAAAAGATCTTCAATAAAAAGTGAAGAGATCACCTGAAAAATAAGTGAGAACAAAATTATGAACAAACCTGTGCCGCGCACATCGGTCAACAATTCCAACACGAAGTAAGAAAATGAAATTGAAAACGCCAAGAGGGTGAAAATTTCAAACTTGTTTGTAATTGGTGTATGGTCAAATTCAATGGTTCTTGCCAAAAGATAAAATATGTGAACCATTAATGTGAGAAACAGAAAAATTCTTTTTGCATTGGTAAAAGATTTTGTGTCTTTTACAAAATCATATAAGTAAACCAATAAGGTTACCCCATATAGCAAAGGAAGAAAGATATTTAAAAAATGTATTGTTGAGATCATTTTGCTCCTTGATTCAACTAAGATTAATTACTGTCTATAAATGTGCCAGAGAATGTTGTTTTAGGGACTAAAATTATACAAAAATAAGATGAATTGGTAATTTATTTTGATGTTATTCCGTCTGCCTTAGACGGATAATTGCTTATTATACAATGAGTTAGGCGAGTTAATGATTTATTGACTTATTTCGATAAAGTTAAATTTAAAGTTGAATTAAAATTGAGTTATTTTTGATTGAGTTACTTCTTACAAATGGGATATTGGGGCTTTTTGTTTCTTATTGATGGAAATAAAAAAGGCGCCCATCGGACGCCTTTGTAAAAACTAATTGATCACGAAATTGATTAAAACACATCCTTCTGACCGTTGATGTGGAGTGCCTTATCGATAATGGTTCCTTGCTCATCAACAACTCGTGGGTGACAGTTCCAGCATTCTGTAAGTGTAAAATCACCCGGATGACCTGTAGGAAGTGGAGTAACTAATACTCCTTCATCATCAATTTCTCCATGGCAAGTTCCGCATCTGCCTTGTGAGCCGTCTACAATTGTCCAATTAGGCGCAAAATTATTTCCAACAATCGGTACACCGGAAGAGGCTATAAATTCGAAGTTGCCGTGGCAATAACTGTTCTCACAGGTTGTCTCTTCGTAATTGTATACGGCGGTGCTGTCGCCATAAAATTCATATTCACCGAAATGTACTTCGGCTCTTGAAGTTTCATCTATATGTCCTTCGGAAGAGAAGTGAGACGGAACCGAATGACACTCGGCACACTCTACATTCTCTGCGATTGTTACACCAAATAAATGAACCTGATGAGCACCAACTGCTGCCTCTGAAGTACTTGTTTCATTATCGGTTCCTTGCGGAGGAGCAATCATAGTCGGATCTGAGAAATCACCGTGACAAGTGTTGCAAGCTTCGGGACCCATATCGTTTTTGTGACATTTGAGACATGAATACCCAACTGTACCCCCGGCATAATTTGAACCGTGGCACTGCATGCATTCAGTTAAATCCCAATTATTTACACGCAGCCAATTACCGTGGAAATTTTCGGAAGCTTTTGCTTTTGCGCCTTCACCGTGCACAAGAACTTCCTGCGGTCCGGTTAAATCATGGCGAGGTTTTGCACAACCGAAGAATATCAACGTCCCAAGCAGTATTAAAATTGAATAAGAGATAATGTATTTCATTGTTAACCTGTGTAATTAATCTTAATTATTATGACAGTAAGCACAGAATCCCATATTAGGATTGCCGCCGGGATGTGCATTGGCATCAGTGTGACAATTATAACAGACCGAACCGGGATCATCATGCCAATCACCTTCCATATCACTCATAAAATTGATATCATGAGTTTTGGGATTTGTACCGGCAACACCATCAGGGTCCACATGGCATAATATACAATTAGGGTCTGCACCCTGAACATCGTGGCATGAAGCACATCTTTCGATATCTCTTCTAGCCAATCTCGAATGTTCACCGCCGCCCGAGCCTACACCAATCATAACAAAATTTTGAGATAAGTGAGAGGTGGGCATAATTCCATCCATTGCAAAATCTTCGCTGTTGGATGAATGACACTCTGCGCAAAAGGTTTCGGTTTCATGACAAGTTTGGCATTCCATAGATTTGCTTTTGGCATCTATTCCATGCATAAATCTGTAATTTAAATCATGAACGCGGGTAATTACCTGCTGCTTCGAGTTGTTTAAGTATTTATGCGGTGAATACGGAGTATAAAAATCATCTCTCAAATTCACTTCATCAATTCCTGTTGTTGCTGTGTGACAGTCTTCGCAGAAAACATCATTGTGACACATTGCACAGTCTGCATTTGCCGCCATAGCAGAGAATTGATGGTTATCAAAGAACGATGCAGTTCTATGATTTTGCGGAAGAAGATTGTCCGTTGTTGTATGGCAAGCTTCGCATTCGCTTGTAGCAGCCGCTTTATCATTATGGCAACTGTAACAGGAAATCATAGGCGGATTGGTTTGCTCGGCTTCAAAACTATAATCAACTTCTTCAAATCCTTTGTGACACTCCGCGCATTGCATGCCTTGTTCGGAGGTATGAAATTGATGAGAAAAAATTATTTCAGGTTTTTTCTCTACATAGGTTTCATAAACATCTTCATAATGGCATGTACCGCAGTTATCCATATCTTCCACATCGTGGCACATTCCGCAAGCATCCATTTTAGGAAGAAGCTGGTCGCTTAACGAAGTACTTTCCAATACGCCATCGTGGCAGGATTCACAATCGGTTACTTCTGCATGAAGTGAATGAGAAAAAATGATTATATCTTTGTTGGTTCTTTCGGCAGGTTCTTCCTGGGTTGTAAAGGCTGAAGTAAGAAGTACCATAGCTCCCGAGAGAAAAACAACTAAGTATGCGTATAATTTTTTCATATTTGATCTAAAAATTAGTGTTGAACCAGTGATTGATTTTAAAGAGTATTCTAAAATCGTTGTTATAAATTTTATTAGATACATATTGTGTCTGAAGATCGAATGACAGTTGTTTCCAAGGTCGAACATTAATACCGGTTAATATTGCAAGTAAATCATTTTCCGGATCGCTTTCGGATAACCTGTAGCTTGTATAAGTGAAGCCGAGTGAAGGTGTTAAAAATCCCTCTTCAAAAGAGCGCGCAGTATAAATTGAAAATGATTGTAATTCACCTGCATAACCGAATGTTTGCCTGTAGTTTACACTACCGTATGTTGTGTTCAGCCCAACTGTTAATCTTTGTGATTCTTCGTCCTCGTAAGTAACGTTTCCGAGTTTTCCGTAAGCGGTAATTGCATTGCTGAACTTGTAATCCAAACCGGCTTCAATTTCCTGCGTGTTGGAGAAATTAAACACGGAGAAAATCGAATTGTATCTTATTTTTGGTTCACGGTAATTATAATAGAGTGATATTCCGAAATCTTCTATTTGCGAGTACCGTGTACCAATTTCAAATTTGGAAGTCTGCTCAAAATTAATATCATAATTATATTTTGTGTTTACTTCCAAGACTTGAGGAATATAATAAGACACTTCAGCTCCCAAGTACTTGAATTGATTTGAAGCTCTTTTAATTAGAATAGTATCGAGAACATTGAATTCATTTAGGCGGATTGCATCGTAGTCTTGTGCCTTGAAATTTTTATCCGTGTAATTAACAGCAATTCTCAATTCATCAGTGGGGTAAGCAGTAATTTCGCCGCCCAACACATAATCGTTACCGAAGTCATCGGTCAATTCAAGTTTTTGGTAAGCCGGAACATTACCGCCGTAAAAACCTTCTACCTTAAAGATGCCTTTTCTCAATAGAAGATTTACACCATCGTACAAACCGCCAGCTACACCGTTAAATAATGATTGACGGCCGAGACGTATTGTTGCAATATCAAACAAGTCTCGTGCTTCTACATATAGATTGTAAAACCTAAGTCTGGGGTCGTTAGCAAGTGAGTTGGCAAGGTTTGTTTCTAAGTTGAGGCGTGTTCTAAGTGAAATATTGTCTTTGTTCAGATTAAAATAAAGCGAGCTTAGTGATCTTAAATTAGTCTCGGAAACATCTTCGGCGGAATATCTCTCAAATGTATAGAGCGAAGTAGAGAATCTTCCGTTTAGGTTTTGAGCCGTCATAACAGACGAAGCAAGTATGACGGCTGCAATTAAAATCTTTCTCATTTTTTCCCTATGCTGATTTATTTTTCAGGAATATTGTGCTTAATTTTCTCGAACATCTCAGCAAATTTGAATTCTTTAAAAGTAGGACTTTCTTCGTTATGGCAGGTTTTACATTTAGCTTCAATAGCTGCTTCATCAGCCCAAACAATTAAGCCGGCCGCAACAGCAGCATCTCTATCTTTCATTATTTTCATTGATTTATATTCGGAACCAGGTCCGTGACAAGATTCGCATTGAACACCATCTGCAATATCAAAACCTTTTTCGAATCTTGCTTCAGGAAGACCATGCCCTGTAACGTGGCATTTTAAGCAAGCATCGGTTTCAACTGCTTTGGTCTCAAACCCTTTTTCTTTTGCGATTGCATCAGCTTCAGCAGTTTGAAGTGTTTTGTATGCATTTGCGTGAGCTGATTTTTCCCAAATTGCGAGTTGTGAACCTTGTTTTTCTGTTTTGTGACACATTGAGCACTTCTTAACGCCGATGTAATTAAATTCTTGTGCGCTAAGAGATAATGCCGCAATAAGTAGGGAAATTAATAAGACTGTTAACCTCTTCATATTTTTTACCTCCAACATGTTTAGATATTATTCGTTAAAAATATAATCCATTTATCCGATTTAAGCAATAGAAGATATAAGAATCTTTTTACTAAGAGTTCAGATATTATTTTAGTCCTTTAAGATTTTCAATAACCCAGTTGCGTAAATCCGGATCAGTTTCCATCTCGGCAGACATAACCTCGTCCGGGTCTGCCCCGTGTTTTTCCATTGTTTCAAGGAATAACTTGGTTGAATGGCTAACTTGATCTCGTGATTTTTGACCTTCTTTTATCTGCATCCATTCAAGAGCTATTTTCTTAAAGTGTTTTTCGTGATGATGTCTGTATCTATGTAAACTCATTTTACCGTCAACCCAAACAAAACTCATCGGGTATTCACTCGGTCTGAATATTACAAAAAACCAATGCCATACAATTATTGCAAGTGTAGCAAGAATAGCCTCGTAAAAGTGAATAGTTTCACTGACTTTAATTAACCAAACCGGAGCCCAATCTCCCACCAGAGTAGGGAACCATAAAATTAAACCGGTCACGCCCATAACAATTGTGCCCCAAACTAATGCCCAGTATTCGGCTTTCTCAGTGTAGTCAAATTTGTTGAATTCAGGCGGCTTCTTTGTAATGTGTAGATAATATAAAAGATTTTGAACAGCTTCTTTAATATCATCAATCCTTGGAATTAAATGAGAGATAACATCCCTGCCGCGTTTGGTGACAAATAAATAAACAATATGATATAAACCGACAGATATCATAATTACCGCCGAGATTCTGTGAAAAAGCTGGCGTAAATCTTCTGACATACCCAGCTGATAGAGCCCGTCAGCCCACCAACTGTGGGGATACTTAAGAGCAAACCCGGTAATTGCCAGTGCGAAAAACGAAGTGAATAAAAGAATGTGTTGTATAACTTCATTTTTAGTAAAGCGAGGGATAACAACTTCCGTGCGTTCTTTTTGCTTTCTTTTCCTTACTTCAAATACATATATCAAAATGTTATGAAGAATCATTCCGCCTATTATCACAACAATTAACCAGAAATATATGGTAGAAACAACTCCCTCAACTTCCTGCGCTTCCTTGTTTTGAGTTATGTGTGAATAGCTTTCGGCAAAAACCTGTGTTGCCTTTTCGTGGCATTTTTGGCAAGTCTCCAAAACATTATCTTTGTTGACAGAAGATTCAGGCGAACTTTGCGGTAAAATTTGGTGAATGTTATGGCAATCTATACAATATGCAGCATTAGGATCGTTTCTTTGAACAGCCAAACCGTGATAACTGTCTTGGTAACTGTATGCTTCCTCCTGTGATAAGCCCAATCGTGAAGTTAGTATTGGGTCTTGATGACAGGAGATACAAATTTCTTCTTGGAATTGTTTTGATGAAAAAGTTCCTTCGGCTAATTTTTTAGCGCGGGGACTATGTTCGCTGTGGCAGTCGCTACAAATCGGTGCAACTCTTAAACCTTTTTGAGCGCCAATCCAGTGGATTGAATTTTTATATTCGTGAACAACATCAGCGTGGCATTGTTCGCAAGTCTCGTTAATTCCAAAAGCAGAAATAGTAGAGCCCGGTTGAATCCGGTTTTTAATATTATGAACACCATGACAAGTTGAACAGCTTAGATCAACATCAAGATTACGATCTTTTATAAGTGTATAATGGAAAGAATCTTCAAATCGTAACCCGGAACGATGAGTAATCAAATTAAATTTGTTTGCAAAATCCGGGTCATCATGGCATGTACCGCAAGTTTCAGCAAGATTTTCATTTGAAACTCTACTGTTAGGGTCATCAACTTTAGCAATATCGTGTGAACCGTGACAATCCCAGCAAGCCGCAGCTTCTTCAATTCCTTTTGCTAATGAAATTCCGTGAATACTTTCTTTATGTTCTTCGGCTATATCGCTGTGACAAACATTACAGCTTGCTATTTCAACTTTTTCCAAATTATCAGGATGTCCCTCAAGATTTCCTGCAATAGATGAATGACAATCCGTACAAATCAAGTCTTTATGAACTGATTGAGTTAATTGAGGTTTGAAGTCTTCAGTATCATGACAAGCAGAGCATTGGTCATCCGTTACCGGCTGCAGCGAATGAAAGGGACGCATCAGTACTTTTGCCTCATGGCAATCCGAACAATAATCTCTGGCAATATTAGCACTTTCGAAAGGAGATTTTACATAATGATAATTGTGGCAGTCAATACATTCGGGCGGATTTTTAACTCTCTCTTTCAATCGATGATGAACATCATTTTGAACAGCGGAAAAAATTTCATCATGGCATACGGCGCAATCCACCTTGTAAATATCTTCACCTTCTTTGTGCGGAAGATCTTCGGCTGAAAAACCTTCGTGGCAATCGGTGCATTCAAAAAAGCCGTGAACAGAATTGCCGTAGCGATTACCGTCTACAAATAATGAAATTTCATTACCGTTTCTTTCATAAGATAAACTTTGATCTTCATGGCAGACTAGACAATCATCCTGCGCATTAATGAATGAGGGTAATATTAAAACAGCAAGGAAAAGTTTCGAGAGTTTCATTAAATACTCACTTTATTTTGAATCGGTTAAATTATCTGTATAAAAAGATCATCGAATAAATGATCATCACAATAATGCTCAGTCCAATTGTTAAAGCAGTAAAACCAAAAATTCTTGCACTCTTAACTAACCATTCCGGCGGCGGAGGAGCAAGTCGTTTTTCCAATCTATTTGTTTCAACTAAAATTTGATATTCTCTCGGTCTGTCTTTTTTAAATTCTTCCAGAGGTACTCTGCCGGTAAAGATAACTTTGTCCATAGGGAATTTATCCGGACGAAAATGCGTATTAAAAAAGTGAATTGTAAAAATAAATCCCGTTGCAAGAAGAGCTTCGTCACTGTGAATAATGGTAGCAACATTTATTAACCACCCCGGCAAACCGAGTGCTGTAAAGAACTCGGGGAACCACAACATCAAACCGCTGCCGCCGATAACGGCAACTCCCCAAAACACGGCAAAGTAATCGAACTTTTCCCAGTAAGTCCATCTTCCATAATCAGGTCTATTGCCCACACCAAAAAACCATTTTACCGTACCGACAAATTCCTTCCAATCTCTTAAATTTGGAACCATTGAGTTTTCACCGGTAAACATGTATTTAAAATCTTTTTTCTCTTTAGTTACTTTTTTAATTAAATACCAGATATGCAAAATAAAGTAAGTAAAAGTGATGACAGCCGCAAAACGGTGAATGAATCCCGTAACCTCATATCCGCCCATGATTTTGGATGCAAATTGAAACACACCAACGCCTGAAAACTTAATCGTCATACCGGTAAAAGCTAAAGCGAGAAAACTTATAATAACCAGAATATGCAGGAAGCTTAGAAACGGTTCGAACCTCCAGATATACTGCTCTTCTGCAGCTTCTTCAGGGTTATCTATGTTTTTTTCTTCAATTTTCTCCATCAATAAAATTTCCTTCTACTTTTTCTTGTTTTTCTCTTTTTCTTTTCGCTCTTTTCTTTTTTCGGCCAGACCTCTCGGCAGCCAAAGCAGGGTATGCGTACCGAAAAATAAAAAGGTTACGGTAAGTAACGTGGTCATAAACCAAAAAGTATAGTAGAGAAAAGGATATTTGTCTTTATCATGGTGTGTAGCGTGTGTTAAATAACCAACAAATTTTCTGTTAGAATTTTCATGACACTTTTTGCATGTTTCAACAATATTATTTCTATGTAATGTTGATGCAGGGTTATACGTAGGTAAAATGTTATGTGAACCGTGACAATCGGAACATTTTGCCGCACCTGCAGACCCAAGTTTTGAAACTTTTCCGTGAAAAGTATCGAAGTAAGATTCTATTACATCTTCATGACACCTTCCGCACTGATCGATTATTTCTGTTCTAAAATCATTTTGATCCGTACGAGAAATTGTATGTGCTTTATGGCAATCCTGGCAACCGGGCAATTCTTTATCCGTATCGGCAACAAGAGGACTGTGAATACTGTTTTGGAACTGTTCGTAAATACCTAAATGACATTTTGCACAAGTTTCACCGATATTATTTTTGTTTACGAAAGAAAGCGGGTCTTCTTCAGGTAATTCTCTGTGAGCAGAGTGGCAATCTACGCAAGTTGCCGTTACTGTTAGTCCTGTCTCAAGAAGACTTCCGTGGATACTTTGTGAATAATCTTTTACAATAACGCCGTCTTCATATTCAACAGTACTTTTAGCAACTCCACCTTCGGTGTGGCATTTCCCGCATAAGTCCGGTATGTTGCGTGCAAAAGTAGGTGATTGTCTGTCGGTTTTTGCTAACACTATATGTGAACCGTGACAATCCGTGCAGTAAGGCGCATTATAATTCCCGGCCATTCTTTCTTTAGAGTGCTGGCTCAATTCCCAATCTTCAACTTGATCAGCGTGGCAAATTGAGCAATCAACCCTTCCGCTTTCCAAACATATCGGATCTTTAAATTCATTAATATCGGTATGACATTTAATGCAAGAATTATCTTTATGAACGGAATGTTTTAAATCGTCCGGATCAACAAACAAGCTTTGAACTTCACCATCGACTTCTCTAGTTAAATTCCTATTTGAATGACAAGACATGCATCTTTGATCATCATAGTTTCTTTCGTAAAAAACTCTTCTAACTTCATGGGGCTGATGACAGTCGATACAAGCAGGAATAACATGAGGCTGCTTTTCCCACAACTCACCGCGGATTACCTTTGTGTGAACTTTTTCTATTTGTGAATGGCACTGCATACAAGTCGATGCGATATTATTCCTATTAATTGATGAATTTGGATTTTCGTGAGGTAAAATATTATGAGTAAAGTGGCAGCTCGTACATACCGCAGTAACGGTAAGACCTCTTCTAAATAAGCCGTCGCCGTGAATAGACTCTTTATAATTTTCTAAAATATGGCGTTGACTAATAGTCCTCATTGCAGAAACGCGAGTACCCTCCTTATGGCAGTCGCCGCATAAGGAAGGAATATTCATTACGTAAGTTTTAGATTTTTCATTTTTTGAGGAAAGTATATCGTGTTTACCGTGACATGTTGTGCAATTCGGAGCCAGGAATTTCCCGTGTGCATGAGCTTGTCCGTGCAAACTTGCATTGTACATTTCAGCTTCGGTATCATGGCACATTGCACAATCTACTTTATAAATATCTTCACCCTCTTTGTGAGGTATATCTTCCGGGTCAAAATCCATGTGGCAATCTACACATTCCAAATCCGCATGAACAGAATTCTCATATTTTGATCCATCTACAAAAAGGGATACAATTTTCTTATCTCTAAGATAAGATAAAGTATTATCGCCATGACACATCAGGCATTCTTCGGTTTGAGCAAAAAAGTTGTAATTAGGAAGTAAAAATATGGTTATGAGAAAAGTTTTTATTGTAAGTTTAGCCATTATTATTCCGTATTAAAACAGTTCTGAAGAATTGCAAAAATCGTGCTAAAATTATGACAACAATAACCGATTAAAAAAGGGGATAATGTGATATAATTTCTTATTTATATGGTTAATTAAGACAATTATTTACCAGAATCAAGAAAAACAAGATATAAGAGTATATTATCTATAAAGCAAAATATTGAGAAAGTCCGTTTTTGTCAAATTGAAATTAATTTAAGAGTTGTTCAATTTTGAATTATTGTTATTTATTATCTTATACGTTATTTTGTATAATTAATCAGATAAATACAACCAATTATCTACATACAGGAGCTATATGAAATTAAAATTACCACAATCAGCTTATAACTGGATATCTCTGATCGGTGCTACAATTGCGATGATAAGTTTTTTTATGATTGTATTTCTTTTTGCCATTTCAACAATTTTCGGAAGCGGCGGTTCATACTTAGGATTAGTTATTTACATTATTTTACCGGCTTTCCTTATAGCAGGGTTAATTTTGATACCGATTGGAATGGTTTGGAAAAGGAAACGAATTGAAAAGTACGGCAAGGGTGAAAAGAAACTCCCCTATATTGATTTAAACGATGAACGCCACAGAAATGCGGCCACTATTTTCCTTGTCGGAACGATTATATTTCTTTTTATTTCGGCAATAGGAAGTTACGAAGCATTTCACTACACTGAGTCGGTTGAGTTTTGCGGAACCGTATGCCATAATGTAATGAATCCGGAATACACGGCATATCAAAATTCTCCTCATGCAAGAGTAAGATGCGTTGACTGTCACGTTGGCGAAGGCGTCGATTGGTATGTGCGTTCAAAGCTATCCGGTTTACGGCAGGTTTATGCTGTGATTGCAGATGATTATCCGAAACCAATTCCCACACCCATTACTGATTTAAGACCTGCGCGAGAAACCTGTGAACAATGCCACTGGCCAGAAAAATTTTATGCGAGAAAGTTAAGGGTACAGCGGCATTTTCTCTCGGATGAAACAAATTCCGAATGGGATATTTATATGACAATGAAAATCGGGGCAACACACAGCGCGCTTGGTTTGCAGGAAGGAATTCACTGGCATATCAATCCAAATGTTAAAATTGAATATGCGGCATTAACTGAAGAGCGTGAAGAAATTCCCTGGGTTAGATATACGAATTTGGAAACGGGTGAAGTAACAATTTATGAGGATAGCGATAATCCGCTTGAAGCCGGAATGTTGGATTCTCTTGAAATACGCGAAATGGATTGTATGGATTGCCACAACCGACCTTCGCATAATTACCAACCTCCTGCATTTTTTGTGAATAATGCAATGACGGCCGGAACAATGCCGAAAGAATTGCCTGAATTAAAATTAATGGCAATGGAAATTTGCAGTGAAGAATTTACTACTAAAGATCAAGCAAATCATTACATCGATTCTTCATTAACTTCATATTATGAAGAAAACTACCCGGAAATTGAAAAAGCTTTGGTTGAAAAAGCCATAACCGGTTTGCAGAACGAATACAATAAAAATATTTTCCCTGAAATGAAAGTTCAGTGGGATCAATATCCCAATCATATCGGTCATGTTGAGTTTAACGGGTGTTTTAGATGCCACAACGATGTTCATGCAAGTGAAAGCGGAGAGGTTATTTCAAAGGATTGCAATCAATGCCATACAATTACGGCACAAGGACCTCCGGACAGTTTGCAGGTAGCTTCAATAAACAGCTCGCTTGAATTTAAACATCCGGTCGATATTGGTGAAGCGTGGAAAGATATGTTATGTACCGACTGTCACACAGGTTTGAATCCGTAAAGTAAAAATTAACCTCGAAGGCAAAAGCAAGCTGCCTTCGAGGTTTTTTAAAATGGGGGAGATTAATTCAAAAACTTCTCAACAAATTCCTCAATTTCAAAATCGTCTAGTTTACCAACTACACCATAATGTAAAACATTATTTGATTCTTCTTCCTTAATTTTACCTTTTGAAACAAGTTTATCCTTCAGGTAAGCTTGTGCGCTGTCAATTTTCTCTTGATAAAAATTAACCGCTGCATTACCGATTTTCATATCTTGTAATTCCGTATCCAGATTGTCGGCATCAATTATACAAATCCAGTTTTTTTCATAAGGAGTGACATCAAGCGAATCGAGATTTTCAATTAACTCGCTGTTAACCTTAGCAACTTTGCCGGAGAGGGGAGATTTGAAACTGATAGTTTTGCTGCCGCGCTTAACATTGAATAATGTTTGTCCCTTGGAAATTTCCATTCCGAGATTCGGCATTTCTATGCTGTCGATTTTACCGAGAAGTTTCTTTGCAAAATCATCGATGCCCATTTTAACCGTACCGTCTTGATTAACGGCACACCAGCAATGTCCGCCGGAAATAAAAACACCGCCGGGTATAAAGAATTCGGTACTTTTCGGATCTTCTTTGTAGCTAAGATGTGTAATATGAACTTTCGGTTTAATTTGTTTCTGAATTCTTTCGTGGCGTTTGATCACAAACTTTTTGACCATTTCGGTAAGTTCTTCTTCGGTAAACGGCTTTTGGATGTAATCCATTGCACCGTATTTCATTGTTTCAACTGCAGATTCCACCGAAGCGTAACCGGTTATGATTATTACGTCAATATCGGGACGCAAATGTTTGACGGATTTACAGACATCTTCACCGCTCATATGCGGCATTTTTAAATCGGTAAATACAAAATCATAATGATGTTTCTGCACAAGTCCGAGTGCTTCTTGTCCGGTTTCAACCGTATCAACAGAGTAACCGTCCAAAACCAAAATTTTACGGAAACTATCGAGTATAACTTGTTCATCGTCAACGCAAAGAATTTTTGCTTTGGGGTTATCAACCTCTGCACGTTTCAAAGTTTTAGCCTCGTGCGTAAAATCGAGGTTCAAACTTTCGCGCAGGACGGCTTCACGTTCTTCTCTTGCTTTCTTAATTTTAATTTTTTCAAGAAATTTGCGGATTAGCAAATCGGCAATGATGAAGCAAATGAAAGCAATAATTACAATCAGTAGTGCCATTTTATTTCTCCGTTTAATGTACTTTTATTTCATCATATTTATATTTGGTCGGAACTGCACGAAGCCAAATTTTTAAGCTCATATTCAATATCCGACGGTATTACCCTGTAAAGCCATCCTTTAAAAAACGGGTCTTTCTCAACAATGTTCGTGTTAGATAAAATTTCTTCGTTTCGTTCAATAATTTTTCCTGAAATAGGGCTCAGCAAATCGTGCACATGTTCTTCATCTTTAATAAATTTTGCACATGAAGTGCCTTGGTAAATAATTTCATCAATCTCCTTTAATTGGAGTAAATCAAATTCATCTAAGGTTTTTAAGTATAAATCCGTTGCACCAACAAGAGCGGAACCTTCCTCGGTAACGTATACCCAAGAAGAGGAGCCAAGCCTGTAATATTTAGAGGGACAGTCAACAAAAACAATATCTGTTGAATGTGCATCTTTAACTTTTCTTTTGATATCAATATAGTTTACACTTCTATGAAGAACGCTGAGTACTTCATCAACTGTGAAAGGTTTCGGAATATAGTCTATTGCACCTTGGTTCAAGGCTTTTACTGCATTTTCTACAGTAGAATAGCCCGTCATCATTATAACGGGTGTTTCAATTTTTCTTGATTGAAGTTCATCCATAAATTCGAATCCGTTTAACTCGGGCAGCATGATATCGCACAGGATCAAATCAAACTTTTCTTTATTTAATAAACTCAGCCCTTCTTCCGCATTGTAAGCGGGAGTGCCGTCGAACCCCTTTAAAGAACAGATTTTTATTAAGGAATCGACTACAACTTGTTCGTCATCAACAATCAATATTTTGGTTTGGTTCTTCGTCATTGTTTTCTCAATGGTTCAAGAGGAAGACGAATAATGAATTTAGTACCGACATTTATTTCACTTTCTACTTTAATTGTGCCGTCGTGGTTATCTATAATTCCCCAAATAACGGCAAGCCCAAGGCCGGTTCCTTTTTGACCTTTGGTGCTGAAGAACGGATCGAAAATTTTCGAAAGATTTTCTTTAGGGATTCCGCTTCCGTTATCTTCAATAACTATTTCTATAAAGTCACGTCTTCCGTGTGCTTCAACTTCGGGCCAAGCCTGCCAATAACAATTCTTATTGATGCAGCCTTTTAATACACCTTGACCGGGTGTATCTATTCTATAAATCGGTGAACCGCACTCGGGGCATTTTTCTTCTTCTTCTTTTAATGAAACATTACACGTTGGGCATTCGATTGAAAAGTCTTTTTGAGTATTTACCGGGAAATGATTTTCGTGTTCTTTCTTTCCGTAAATTGAATTTAAGTGAAGAACTTTTTCTTTATCGTCCTGCTTAATTAAAAGTTTTATTGAAGGCAATCCGTCAATTTTATGCTGTTCGTCAATCAAACTATGTCGTTTGCTGCACTCAGCTTTTTTAATTTGCAGTACACCATATGGTGAAAGATCAATTTGTTTTGTACTTACTTTTATAATTCCGCCTTTTGCACCAATTGCATCGGAAGCGTTTACGATAAGATTTATAAACACTTGCTGCATTTGGTTTGAATCAACTGTTATCTTTGGAAGGTTTGCCTGATAATTCTTTTCAAATTTCACCTTATTCATATTCAGCTGATTTTCTACAACGCTGTATGCGCGATCTATTATTTCATTTATATCGGCCTTGTTCTTCTTCGGTACCGACTGCCGCGCAAAATCAAGCAAACTCTTTACAATTTCTCTGCTTCGCTTTGTTTCGCGAACAATGACTTTCAGGTCTTCCTGCATTTCAGGATTATCTTGAGTTCGTTTAAGTAAGAAACTGCTGTATGTCAGCACTCCGGTAAGCGGGTTATTAATTTCGTGAGCAACCCCTGCGGCAAGCCTCCCGAGAGATGCCATTTTATCCGACTGAAAGAGCTGCATTCTCGCTTCGGCAAGTTTATTCGTCATATTGTTAAATGAACTTGCAAGCATTCCAATTTCATCATCATGAACTTTTTCGATTGTGTATTGCAAATTACCTGCGGCTACATTCTTTGTGGCAGTAACCAAATTGCTTACAGGTTTAACAACCCACTTCCGTATAAAGAAAACGATTATAAAACTTATACCTACAATCGAGATTATAGCAAAGATGAGCATATTAATTTCACTCTTTGCTATCTGTTTATCAACATCCTTCAAATCAACGGTAATATCCAAAACACCAAGTACGGTTTGCGAAGAGGTATGAGCATGACAATCCGCTTCATAACAGCTTGGCTCGTTATAAATTGGATTGATTATACCGAGTACTCTGAATTCATCAGTTTCTTTTTTGAATATTCGCGTACGTTCATTCATAGATAATCTTTGCAGAGGTTCATCTTCGGCATGACAAGCATAGCAGCTTTCTTCCTGCATATTTACCATCCTACCGATGTCGTTAGCTTCTGCAGAATAAATTATTTCACCCATTTTATTGAATATTCTTACTTCACGGATTGAGGGTTCTTCACCGATTGTGTTTATCATATTATGAATGCTTTCACGGTTATTGGCAAGCATCTCGAAACGCATACTTTTTTTAATAGCTTCACTTAGTTGATTGCCGTGACGTTCAACTTCGTTAAGCAAAACCGAATGTTGAGATTTGATTGCAAAGAATGAGTAAACACCGACAATAATTAACGTTGTTACGCCGACAACCGAAATAAGCTTGAACCCTATTTTACTTACAAAGTGCTTCATTTATTCAATTCTTTCCCCCGGTTCAAAATCGGGATAGGTTATATCTTCTTCATGACAAGTTGAGCAAGTAGGAGTTTTTGTGAAATCTCTATTTTCGTGACAAACATCGCAAGTCCACTCAATATGATTTTCACTTAACCGCAATCCTACTATTGAATGGTCAAAATTATCCGGTGCCCAGTTTTCGTGACAAACATTGCAATTGCTTGAGAGTCCTGTAAACACTTGATTGGTTTGATGACATTTTACACAACTCAATTTTGTATGATACGGAGAAAGGTCAAAGCCGGTTCGCTGTTTATGATTGAACGGTTCCATCTCTTTGTTCATATGGCATGATTCGCAATTATCTTCAGTATCATGGCATAAAGCACATTTTTGATGTTTCAAAGTAACTTCAAGTTCAGCACTTGAAACAGGTTCCTTTCTATCGTGGCATTTAGCGCAGCTTTCATTTTGGTGACAATCTTGACACTCAAAACCATAAAGATCTGTATGTTCGTTGTGGAAGAAAGTTACTTTATTATTATCATCATATTCGGAAGTTTCGTAAACTATTTTTTTCGGCTCAACAATAGGAGGATGCACGCGTTCATCTGCTTTTTCTCTTTCTTCAAAAGCCGATTTACCGCTTGAGTTAAGTTCATGACAACTTTTACACTCAACGGTTTCTTCCCATTGTTTATGGCAATCAATACATTGCCTATGGAAGGCGGCTTTTAAATCCGGCTTGGATATATCTTCACGCTTTCTTGAAACGGAATGACATTCACTGCAAGAGACAACATTGCCGGGAGGATTGTAATGATGGCACATTTCGCATCCCCCGGACATACCGGCCATCTCAGCATGAAGCCTATGTGAAAATACAACCGGCTCATATAAATCTTCTACCGATTTCATTTTGTTTAGAGTTAGTATATTTGGTGACTGTTCAGGGGTTTGGTAAACCGTCATCATTTGTTCGCGCGGGCATTCGATCAAACAAGGATTTGATTTTGTTGGCGTTTCACAAGCGTGACAAGTCTGACAATTAAATTCCATTTGCGAATGTGATTGAGCAAATAAAAAGCCCGCACTTAGTGCAAAGAAACTAATTACGATATGTTTTATTAATTTTTTCATTTATGAACCCTTGATTGCATATTTAGCTTTCTGAAATCCGCTTTTTATAGGTTGACTTATAATCGGGAAAATCATTACAAAAGCGCGGTAGAGTAAAATTTCCAGCGCAACAAAACCAAGTGTTACCGATATCTCACCAATTGAGGGGAAATATGAAGCATCGGTGTATGGTGGATCGTAAGCTATAACAAAATTATTAAACCTGTTAAGTAATACACCGAAAATTACGAGCATTGAAGCAATATATATCCCCACGGTAGAATTCCTCACCGCCGGTGATAAAAACATCCTTAGCGGGATTATCACTCCAAATAAAATTTCAATTGTAAACATCACGCTTGCAGTATTAAGCTCGGTTAGATAAACAAATGATTCACGTATAACCATATCGCCTATTTTGAAAGCAAGATAAATTCCGAGCATTGGGCCGACAAACCTTGACAGACTTGTGAGCACTTCCTTTTCGGGTTTCATACCAAATGATTTTGAAGCGGTAAGAGATTCCATAATTACCATCGGAAAACCAACCGCGAACGCCGAAAGTAAAAACAGAAGCGGAAGAACCGGAGTTTGCCAAAGGGGATGCATCTTTGGGCCCGCAATAATCATCAATGTACCGAGAGATGATTGGTGCAAGCAGGAAAGAACTACTCCCATAATTATGAAAACAAACATTACCTTGTTTAAAGTTCTATCAAGAACGTGAAGTAATTTATCTAATGCCTTGTTAAATACTTTTAAAAAACCGGGAAGATTTACTTTACCCATAAATCTTTCGGTAACAATAGGAAGGAACTCAATATAAAGAACGGTAAGATAACACATAACACAAATACCGACTTCAAATAATGCAGAGTTTCCGTTCCACATTACCAAGGGATGCCAAATGTAATACCACCTACCAATGTCGGTAAAAACAGCCATTGCAACAAATGTATAGCCGAGCATTGCTGTAAGAAGTGCGGGACGAACGAGAACTTCATACTTATCGCGGTGCCAAATATGCCCAAGTGCCGCGGTTGTAAATCCGCCTGCGGCAAGAGCAACACCGGCAGCAACATCAAGCCCGATCCAAATTCCCCAGGGATAGTAATTATTCAAATTTGTTACAGAACCTATGCCGAATATAAATCTTGCTAATAGAAAGACCATTCCGATTGCGGCAATGATGGTGATTGCTATAACACCCGGAGTAAAAAATTTATGTTTTACGGGGACAGGTTTTAGATTGTGTTCCATTATTCTTCCTCCCCACGTTTATTGTCTTTATTTTTAGTTACCCACATAATTCCTCCAAGCAATGCGTAAAGTGCAATAGGAGGAACAAAGTAAGCGAAGATACCGTGCTGAATTGATTCCGATACACCCGGTGCCGGAGATGTTCCGAGTTTGGGAAAGTCAAGTTTTGTAAAATCTGTATTCGCCAGGTACATCCAAGAAGTTCCACCCACTTCGGTATGCCCGTAAATTTTTCCGTTATATCTTCCCGGATTGAGCTTCATTCTTTTTTCAGCTACTTCAATTAAGTCTCTGCGTTTACCGTAGGTTAGAGCTTCAACCGGACAAATATCAACACAAGCAGGCAGCAAACCTTCAGCGGTTCTTTCATAACAAAAATCGCATTTGTGAATATCCGGCTGAAGTGCTTTATCAAATTCAAAGGTTGGAACTTGGAACGGACATGCAACCATACAGTAACGGCAGCCAATACACTTATCAGTATCCCAAACAACCGCACCGTTTTCCAATTTAGAAAAAGCACCTACGATACATGCAGAAACACAAGCCGGGTGGTCACAATGCATGCATTGTACTTTAACATTAATCGGGTTTTGTGGATTTTGCGGATTATCATAACGGTTGACAACTGTATAACCTTCGTTATAAGGCCGGCGCATTTTTTCAAACACCGTTTCATCGCTGTAGGTTTCAATATCGCCGGGATCAATATCATGTGCTTTTTTACAAGCCCATTCGCATCTTCTGCAGCCGATACAAACAGTAGTATCAACAAGTACACCCATTCTGTCTTCAGATAAAGTTTTTGAAGCTGCGGCTTTAGCTTCTTTTGGTGTTAGTGCCGTCAAACCGGCAGCTGTACCACCAACTGCTGCAGCAACTTTCAGGAAATCTCTTCTACTTTGTTTTCCCATTTTACGCTCGTTTATTATTTGTTCTTATAAGGTTCATTTTGTTGTAAGAACGAAGTGATGCTCTGCGTGAATCTGATAAGTGGATTACCGAATCTTTTTAACTTTTTGCTGAATATAAAAATAATTAGAAAAAAAGATTCGAATATCCTTTACAAAAATAAAAGATTTGTTTTTTAGTGTCAAATTAAATAAAATAAGTTAATCTGATAAGCATATCCTATTATTTTGTTTTCACTTAAAATCCCTTTCCATAAATCAATTTATTTCTTAGTTTTCGCACTTATTATTGTACTGAATACATGCCCAACAGAGAAAGAGACATACAATACCTTCGTAAAAAGATTAACGAGATTGATTCTCAGTTGATTGAGCTTCTTGCTAAAAGAAGAAATTTAAGCAAGGATGTAATTATTGCAAAAGATTTGAACGATCTGCCGATTAGAGATGAAAAGCGTGAAAAGGAACTTTTACGAAGATTGATTACCGAGGGGAAAAAGAAAGGTTTGGAGGCAGAGTATGTTGCTAATATTTTTTACGAGATTATCGAAAACTCGGTTAGGCTGCAGCAAAAATATGTTCAGCAGCAGGCAAATAAAAATGAAAAAGAAATAAAACGAATTAAGGTAGCCATTCAGGGAATTGAAGGCTCTTACAGTTATTTGACAGCGAAAAAATTTTTCAGCGATTACGAAGATGAAATTGAATTTATCGGTGAAGAAAGATTTGAAGACGTTGCCCGTGCTGTGGAAAAGGGTGAGGCCGATTATGCAATGCTGCCGATTGAGAATACAACTTCCGGCGGAATTAATGAAGTTTATGATATTCTTCTTCATACTACGCTTTCAATAATAGGCGAAGAAAAGTTTAAAGTGGAACATTGTCTGTGCGGTATTGAAGATGTGCCGTTAAACAAAATCAAAAAAATATATGCGCATTACCAAGCTGCGGCACAATGCAGTGGATTTTTGTCTTCTTTAAACTCACCCACTTTAGAATACTTTGCCGATACTGCAATGTCTGCAAGAAAAATCAGCGATGAGCAAAATAAATATCACGCCGCAATTGCGAGCGAGGAAGCTGCGAAAGTATTCGGTGTAAAAGTATTGAAAAAGGGGATTGCTAATCAACCCGAAAATTACACGCGGTTTCTTGTCTGTGCCCGCAAACCGGTTACAATTGATAAACGTATACCCTCAAAAACGTCGCTTGTGATGGCAACCGCTCACACTGCCGGAGCCTTGGTGGAAGGATTAATGATTTTTAGAAAGTATAATATTAATCTTACCAAGTTGGAATCCCGGCCAATTATAGGAAACCCTTGGGAAGAAATGTTCTACTTGGATTTTGAAGGAAATTTATCCGACAAAAATGTTCAGAAAGCAATTCAAGAACTTACCCCGTTTACAAGATTTCTTAAAATTCTCGGTAGTTATCCTTCAAAAGATTTGCCAAGAACCAAAGCCACTGAAGAGTGAAGAAATCACTCTTTAGAAATAATGTTTTAATAATCTTCAGCACAAATTTACAAAATGAAAAGTAGGTAAGATGGAATGCTTGAATATTAGAATTTTTTTGCAAAGACTATTATTTTGATTCCGTTATCCCAACTTTACTGTTTTCCAGAAGGAATGAAAACGGTACAAATTAAAGATAATCACCGGCAGTGTGATAAATTGTAATTTGATCAAAAATAGTACGCTGCTTGTATGTGAGCGGAAAAATAACTTGGTGTAGTGGTAGTAAATGTTGTCCCGATATCTGAACCTACTGATAATTTAAAACCGGTTTGCTTGTAGTTTCTAAAATCAATCCCCGCAGAAAGATGAAAAGCCGCACCGATTCCCCATTGATCCGTATCACTGAATGTTCTATCATTTAGGAAAAGTGTTCCAATCCCTTCTTCAAGAAAAAAATAATCACTCAGAGGCTGCTCTATAATTAATTTAACAGATAAGCCGCGGTGAAACGGGAAATATTTTTCGGTAGTACCAGCCGGCAGAAGGGCATCAAATTTTCTTGCATAAAAAAATGAAAAGCGAAATGTTAAATCTTCCGAGAAAAATAATTTGGTATCAGCAAAAACAGTGGTTGTAAAACTACTGACAGATGCTGAGTTTCCTTTTATACTTCCAACACCAAGGTAACCGCCAAGAGCATCTATTTTGATTTGCGATTTTGTTGTGCCGAGAAAAGCCAACAACAGAAAAATGTAAATAGTTTTTTTCATTAAATAATATTTTTATTTTCAACTGTAATATAAAGTAATCAAAAGGATTTAAAATGGAAAAAACTTTGTACTACTACCGTGCCCGTGTAACTGATGTTTATGATGGTGATACAATAACTGTTAATATTGATCTCGGTTTAAAAACTTTTATCAACGGCGAAAAGATTCGTCTGCATAGAATAAACGCTCCCGAAGTAAGAGGAAGTGAAAGGCCTGAGGGATTAAAATCCCGTGATTTTCTCCGTGAACAAATATTAGACAAAGATATTTTTGTAAAAACTATTAAAGATAGAAAAGGAAAATACGGAAGGTACTTAGGCGAAATTTATTTGCCGGATGAAAGAGGTAAATTGGTAAATGTTAACGACTTGCTTGTTAAAAAAGGTTTTGCGGTTTATCATAAGTATTGATTTTATTAACTGGGTAAAACCCAAAATATTGTTATATCATTTTTAATCCGTTCGGCAATAAAAAGCAATAAATTTTTCCAATTGCTGTGGGAGAATGGGGCTAAAGCCCATTCTTTTGGGAGGGCTCTGTATTCCGTCCACTAAAGTGGACGGTAATTAAAAGTCAATTGATTTTAGTATTGCCGTCGCTTTTAAGCGACGGATAAAAAGAAACAACAAACATTCTGGACTTTAGTCCAATTAATTATTGGAATGGGGCTGAAGCCCAGATTTTTTTCTTACTTTCATTCTCCCGTCCACTAAAGAATGTGTTGTATAAACCTTCAATTGCCCGTGGCTTTAGAGTCTGTTGCATAAGTTAACTTCGTTGATTGTTTCATCTTATTTCAACAAGTACAAAGTTCTAATCTGTTTTTTAACGAAAAATATTTTTGTGCATAATTCAGTATGCCATCCATTGATTTTCTTATTCTATTTCCTCTTAATAACCTTTTTAGATTTTGTACTGTTGCTATCATTAATGAGTTCTTTTGAGCGCTGGATAAACCTTTGGACATAAATTTTCTTAACCCGTGATCTTTCTTTGCTTCGGCAAATAATAATTCCGGTCCTGTTTTTCGATGTTTCATTGCTATCTTAAATTCTTCAGTTTCCATTCTCTGCTTTAAGCGCTCATATTCTTCTGTGTAGTATGAGCGATATATCACTCGACTCTTTGCGTTGGTACATTCCCTCTTAAGTTGACATTCAGCGCATTCTCTTCTATTGGCTCTATATCCCTTTGCCTTATGGTCTTTCTTATCACAAAAATATTTTAACTTATTTCCCGCCGGGCATATATATTCATCAGTTGTTTTATCATATCTAAATTCTTTTTTGTCATAGAGCCCTGTTCTATTTTCAATATCCTCCATTGGTATCTGTGGAATCATTCCTTCTTTTTCTGATATACGTAGATTCTCTCCCGAAAAATATCCCTTGTCCGCACTTATCGAACTTATATTAAAGCCATGATCTTTCGATCTTCTTTTTATACGATCTATTATTGCCGGTAAATAGACCATATCCGGCTTATCTGCATAGACTGCATATGCATCTGTTATTACTTTGTTTTTTGAGTCGACACTGTAGTGTGTTGAATAATATAGATCGGTATTAAATCTTCCTTTCTTTCTTATTTTACTATCTGGATCACTTTTACTTACATATTCCTTATTGCTCGTTGTTTTCTGCTTCGGTGGGTTATCTTTATCTTTTCCCGATTTCTTTTCTTCTTCAAGCCTATTTTCTTCCTTTGTCTTCTCTAGATACTGCTTTAAGTCGGTTATCGTCACTTTTCTCTGGAGTGAGTCCAAAGACGCGTTTGCTTTTACTAATGTCGAGTCTATTGACTGATGTTCTCCGCTTACTAACCCAGCTTCAATACATTGTTCTAATACTAATGCGAATACCTTCTCGAAAATCTCTTCTCCAAACAGCTTTCTTGTTCTCGATATTGTTGAGTGCCAAGGCAACTCTTCATCTAGATCATATCCCAAGTAATACCGCGCACTCAAACTATCTGATGCTCTCCGTACTAACTGACGGTCTGATATTATTCCTTCAAAATAACCGTAGAGCAATAGCTTTATAAATACTACCGGGTCTATTGACGGCTTGCCGGTTTTGCCATATAGGTTTCTTACTTCTTTATATAAAAATCTTAAATCTAAGACTGACTCTAATCGTCTATAAAAATCATCCTCCGGTACTAAATCATCCAAAGTTACCGAATAAAGCATTTTCGGTTCGTATTTCTTTTTCCCTGTCATTTTTGTTTCTTCTTTTTTGTTCTTTCACTTTTTTGAAACAACTTCTTTGCCAATTACTATGAGTTATGCAACAGACTCTGAAGCCACGGGATAACAAAATCTCAAAAACCATTCAGGACTTTAGTCCCATTAAATGCTAGAAATGGGGCTAAAGCCCGGAACATAGTAGGCAATTTCAGTCCCCGACTTGAAAGTCGGGGCAAATGAAAGTTCTGCAACAGACTCTAAAGTGGACGGTAATTAAAAGTCAATTGATTTTAGTATTGCCGTCGCTTTTAAGCGACGGATAAAAAGAAAACAAACAGAAAAGGGACTTTAGTCCCATAATTTACGGCTGCAGCCAAAATCCAACCCCAACCCCTATAAACGTTGCAACCGCGTAGCCTAGTGTTCCAACCAAGATTGCGGGGATAACCAGGCTATCCCATTTACGAGCTACCGCCATCGCTGCGGCGGTTGTCGGTCCGCCCATATTTGCGTTAGAGGCAACGACAATTTCAGCCAAATCCAATTTGAAAAGTTTACCGGCAATCAAAAGAAAGGTGATGTGAACCGTTAAAATTATTGCTGCAAATAAAAACAGAATTGGTCCATACTCTAAGACAACCGCAATGTTAGCGCTCGCACCAATCGCAGCAAAAAAGATCTGCATCAAAAAAGTGCCGACTTTATCCGCACCTTTAATACTTCCAATCTGTTCCGGAAAAGTTGTTGCAAGAAATACAACCATCGCGGTAATAATTAAAATTCCGCTTCCACTTATTCCGATAACATCTTGAAGTAAAAATCCAATAGCACAAACAACTGTGGCAATCGATAATGTTTTTGCAAGCGAAGTTAAACTCAACTCAGCAGAATCGCTAACGGATTTAATTTCGACATCTTCATTAGCTTCTGCTTTTTCTTCGTGATGAGTTTTGAATCTTTTTTGTAAAAATGAAATTGAAGGAATCGCAAAAAGCAGAAGAAAGTATAAAGTCATAACTAAGTTATCAGCTGCAATACCGGATGTAAGCAAATCTGCAGACTGAAGCTGAACAGCTTCTGCAGCGGCAACATAATTCATCGAACCGCCGATGTATGTTGAGCAGAATATTCCCGCTAACTTCCAGCCTTCTTCACCTAATGAAACTATATTGTATGAAATAATTGTCCCGATAACCGTTCCGATTCCTCCGAATGTAAAAGCAATTAAAGTTGGTCCTGCTTCTTTAATTATTCTTTTCAAATTTGCCTTGAAAAGCAATGTAGGTATTGCAAGCGGAACAAGGTATGACCAAACCGTATCGTATACTTCGGATGCTGCTGGAATAATAGAAAGATTAGAGAGAACAAATGTTGTTAATATCGCAACAACCGCCCCCGATAAACGTGAACCTATTTTAGTTTTCTCAGCCCAAATACCGAAATAAGCAGCAAGCATTAAAATTGCCCAAAGTATCCATGTTTGGTTGGAATCTATCAAAGTGTTCTCGAACAAAATAATCCTCCATATTTAGTAATGAATAGCGAGCCAAATTGTTTTCGTCAAATTACTCGTTTCAGCAACTCTGTGTTTTTCATGTGCATTGATTTTAAGATAGTTACCCGGATTTAATTTTACTTTTCTTCCGTCTTCAAATTCGATAACACCGCTGCCTAACAACAGGAAAACAAGCTCATTCTTATCCTGGTCATACCAAAAACCGGGGGGTGATTTATGTCCGTGCGAAATTATTCTCTCGATTTTTATGTTATCGGTAGAGTCAATCTCTTCGAAAAGTTCTTTGTGTAAGGAAGAAGGAATATTCTTAAATAAATTCTGTTTTCTCATCGTGTTAAATAAAGGTTGGACACAAAATAAATAATTAACAAAAAAAATCAATCGCTTATTTAAAGAAATGCTATTGTTTTTAAATCACAAAAAAAGATGAATCTAATAATCCACAACAACTATTTGCAGTTTATCATTCTCTTCAACTTCTTTTAGCACGGATTCTATCTCAAACGGATCGGAAGGATTTGTAATATGATTTATAAAATGATCATACCCGGCGAGAATACGAAGCATTAATTTTTTGTCAATTTTTTGTTCGCCTGTTGCTGCAGCGGATTTGTTATTAAAAATTACAATTTTGATCGGGAGCTGACGATTAACGGCTTCCATTAAACCAAGCTGCCCGGCGCTTAGAAAACCGAAATCCCCTGTTAGTGCCCAAACTTTTTTATTACCGGAAATGTATGCACCGATAGCAAGCGGGATGCTTCCACCTATATAAGTAACGATATCAATTGCATTATAAGGAGGAAAAGCAAACGAACTTGAAATACTTGTATCACCGGTAGTAATATTTCGCGTTATGTTTTTAAATATTTCAAAAAAGGGAATATACTTTTCGCCGGTTGCTTTGTATTTCTCCGGCAAGTCGGAAGGAATATTCGGAAGTACAGGTTTTTTTAGAACACTTCTGTCACCCTCAAATTTTTTGGCAGAAAAAACTTGGTATTGGTAATCCGATAAATACGGGTGAACTATATGATGATAAATATCTCGTTTGTAGTGAAACTGTTTTTCTAATTTCGTACGCCGCTCAAATTCGTATGTGTTTTCAACGGTAGCGGCATCAACAATCAAAAAGAACGGCATTAGTCGCTGCTCAGATTCTCGATAAGCACTTACAACATCTTCATAAATTGAATCTGTTGAAGCAACTCTGTAAGGAACTGCGGCGCCTTTTAACAGTGGCTCAATTTCCATTATGTTGTCCGAACTCTTCCCGGTTTTATCATCGAATACAATAGAAACAAAACCGGCAGTCACATCAGTATAGAGAGAGTCTGTAATTGAGTTCATAGCTTTGGCAATCCCTTGGGCTTTGCTCAGAAAAGCCGAACGTTTACCGCAGATAGCCGCCGAGTGGGCAATTGTGTAAGCAACCTCTTCGTGAAACGAAACCGGGTACTGTTTAAATGTTTTAATGAGAAACTCTTGATAAACTTGCGAGCCTCCAAGACCCGGAACGTTAGTTACAACGGAAACTCCTAAATCAACAAAAGCCTGTGCAATAATTTCGGATAACTTTGCCTGCATCAGTTCACCTATTAGTTATTACCTGAAGATAACGACTTAAAATCGTGCCCGGTTGGGTTTTGGAAAATTCTCAAATCAAATTGCGGTACAACTGCAAAAATATGATCAAAAATATCCGATTGAATATCTTCATATTCTGCCCATTTTGTTGTGGTAGCGAACACATAAATTTCAATCGGTAACCCCTCAGGACCCGGCGGCAGATGCCTTACCAAAAATGTTAATCCTTTATGAATATCTTCGCGCTGCCGGAGATATTCTTTTAAGTAAGCTCTAAAGGTTCCAACGTTTGTGAGTCGTCTCCCGTTAATTAGTTGTGTTGTATCGAACTTTTTATCTTCGTTATACTTTTTTATTTCCTCTTTTTTCTTTTTGAGGTAATCCCTTATTAGCTGAAACTTTTCAAAACGCTGAAGCATTTCTTCATCGCAGAATGTGATTGAGTTTTGATCGATGTAAATAGAACGCTTAATTCTTCTTCCGCCGCTTAGCTGCATACCGCGCCAGTTTTTAAAGCTGTCTTCAATTAATTTGTAAGTAGGAATTACAGTGATTGTTTTATCCCAGTTCTGCACTTTTATTGTATGCAGCGCAATATCAATCACATCACCGTCTGCACCGAATTTAGGTACTTCAATCCAGTCGCCCACCTTAACCAAATCGTATGAGGATATTTGAATACTTGCAACAAACGAAAGAATAGTATCCCTAAAAACTAAAATGATAACAGCAGTCAACGCTCCTAAACCGCCGAGTATAGCCCAAGGTGATTGCCCGGTAAGTGCGGTAATTATAAGAATGCCGCCGAAGATGAACATTATAATTTTTACTACTTGTATGTAGCCTTTAATGGGACGGTCTTTGAATTTACCGGTTTTCTCGTACACTTCAACAATTCCGGAAAGGAGTGAACTGAGCGTTAGCAAAATGAAGAAGATTATTATTACCGTAGAGAATCTTTGTATGAATTCTTCAATGCTCGGTACGAGGTAAGCAAAGTTTATTATCACAAGAAACGGAGCGATTAGCGAAATTCTGCGGAGAACTTTTTCGCTTAAAAGAATATCATCTAAATCCGTTTTAGTACGTTTTACAAAACCGGTAACAATTTTGAATATTATTTTCTTTGTAACAAGATATGCGAGATACGCAAAAAGTAAAACTCCGAGTAACGCAATGTTTTCTTTGATAAAAGGGTAATTGTCAAGCCAATTTTTAATATCATCAATAAATTTCATTTTAGTTCCTGTTGTTAAGAATAATTATGAAGTTTACAACAGTAATTTAAGAAATCATTTATTACTGATTAATCTTTACAAAACAATTTAAGAATATTTTTTAACTTTATTCTCTTATTAGGATTAACTTTTGATGAAAAATGAAAGTGAGAATAATCAATTAAAAGCTTACCTTGCTTGGGGTACAATCTGCATTATTTGGGGTACAACCTATCTTGCCATAAAAATCGGTGTAAGTGATTTACCCCCGTTTTTATTTGCCGGTTTTAGGTGGATAATTGCGGGACCACTTTTCATATCAATATTATTCATAAAAAAATATAAACTCCCTACTTTTAAGGATATAAAACATCTTGCCGTTGTTGGTATTTTACTGCTTGGATTTGGAAATGGCCTAGTAGTGGTTGGCGAACAATGGCTCCCGAGCGGATTAACATCATTACTTATAACCACTCTTCCTTTTTGGATTGTGGGTATCGAATCGTTTGTTTCCAAAGGACCGAAGTTGAATTTGACGGTTGTTCTGGGATTATTGACCGGCTTAGTTGGTGTGTCTGTTATTTTCAGTGAGAATCTTACAGATATTTGGAATGCCGAATATTTCCCGGGTGTCATAAGTTTACTTACTGCGATGGCAGCCTGGGGAAGCGGAACGGTTTATTCAAAATACAACAAAGTTTCGGTTCACCCGATTATGGGTGCTGCCGTGCAAATGGTTATTGCCGGTGTTCTGCAAATTTTGCTGGGATTATCGCTTGGTGAATGGGAAAAGTTTTACTTTACAACGGAAAGTTTCTTGGCTTTTTCTTACCTGACTTTTGTTGCTTCTATTTTGGGTTACGGTTCATACATGTACGCCGTTTCGCATTTACCGATTTCATTTGTATCGACCTACACTTACATTAATCCCGTTATTGCTTTAACTCTCGGTTGGTTAGTTTTGGATGAAACAATAAGTCTGGAAATTATAATTGGTGCAGTTGTAATTTTTGGAGGTGTAGCATTAGTAAGAAGGGGAGCCAATTAGCTCCCCTTGCTTTTAACCGAGCCAAATTTCGCTGGTTAAAATTTTTCTTTCTCTCCTCACACTTCTTTTTTCTTCATTTATATGTGAAGAGGGTGCTTTGGGTTTTAGTTTAGAATCGTTAGAAAATTTAGTATTGCGGTTTAGTACTTTAACCCATTCATCGTATCTAACATTAGAGTTAACTCTTGCATCTTCCATATCAAACCTCCCTCATTTAAGTCACTTTATTATTAATCAAAATGAAAACTAATGTCAATACCAATCGAAAGAATAAAATCAGATATTAGAAGTAGAATTCCACTTCTAAATAGAGGGCATTAGGATAATACCAATATTCGTCGAATTCTGTTCCATATGAAATTTGAACACCCGCCGAGAGATAAAAATCTGCTGTAATTGAGTAATTTCCGTTAAAACTTATAAAACCACTTTTATCATTTAAGTTAATGTTGTTGGCAAAAAGTAAGATAAAAAGTGGTGTGATTTGATAATTTATTCCCGCATATACATAATTTTTACTCAAGTTTAATATTTCTCCGTTTACTAAACGAAGCAACTCATAATTTGAAGAATTAGTCTCTCCCTCGCCGTTATAATGAAATTCAATTACTGTGTAAAGTTTTGGTGTGAATTGATAATCTGCACCGAGAATAAATTTTGCAAAGTGATCTTCGGAATTATCTTTATTGAATGAAATAATTCCCTCCCCGCGGACTCCGGCATCAAAAAGATTTCCGGCAAAATCAAGCCCGGTTACAATTCGATCATCGAAATATCCACCAATAATAGCGACATCATATTCAGAAAAATTTGTACGAAAACGGAAACCGTAGTTGCTTTTCTTAAAATCATTTGTGGGGTTGTAAACAATATTCAAATCCGTAAAGCTCCCTAAATAAATCATTGCGGATACTGCATCGGCACCGTCCTTTTCAATTTTAGCAAAGTTTGCCGGATTAATCGGGTTAAATAAATCAGTTGGATTCCAAATTCTTCCCGTTCCCCAAGAGATTCTTTGCCGTCCAATTTCAATATTCCCAAAATCAAACTCATGACGGAATGAAAGCCTGTCTATAAAATGATTTACAACAAAATGATCTTCTTCAATAAGTTTCCAATTTAAGTTACCAAGCTGTCTATAATTTGTAACTGAATTCAGATTGAATAACCCAAATCCGGATTCACTTAAGTAAAGTGAATTAATTTCATACTCAAGATTGAAACGAGAATTGTTGCCAATATAGAAAGTAGGGCGAAGGCGAAGACGAGTCAGATCAAAAAATTGATCTTTTAGATTTACTATTCCCAAATCTTTTGCAGGCTGATAAATAGGCATATTTACTGCATAACCGCTGATATCAAATTCTACTTGAGCCGGCAAATGAATTAAAAGAAGAGTAAAAAATATGATCAACTTTTTAATCATCTTTCTCAATCATACCGTCTTTTAATATAACTAATCGCTTTGCTCTGTCAATCACTTGTTTATCGTGTGAAGAAAAGATGAATGTAATATTTTTTTCTTTGTTCATCTTCTCCATTAAATCTAAAAGTTTGCTGCCGGTTTTGGAATCGAGGTTTGCTGTCGGCTCATCAGCTAAAACAACGGAAGGATTGTTGACAATTGCACGTGCTACCGCGACTCGCTGCTGTTGTCCTCCGCTCATTGCATTGGGACGTTTATCCGACAAATCTTTTATTTCTAACTCTTCCATCAACTTTAGCGCTTTTTCGTGGCGCTCTTTCTCGGGGATGCCGGAAAGCATCATACTGAATTCAATATTTTCAAGTGCCGTTAAAACGGGAATTAAATTGTATGCTTGAAAAATGAATCCGAGTTTTTGCAGTCTAAACTCTGAAAGTTCCTTCCTGCTTTTTTTGGCGATGTCTTCATTTTCAAAAAGCACTTTGCCTGAAGTTGGTTCATCAAGTGCGCCGAGTAAATTAAGTAATGTAGTTTTGCCCGACCCCGATGGTCCTGCAATAACAACGTATTCACCTTTATTAATTGTTAAGTTAATATTCTTGAGAGCCTCAACGGGAACGCCGTTATCTTGATAAGTCTTGTTAAGATTTTCTGTTTTAATTAGTTCCATTAGATTTATCTTTTTAGTTATACATATCTTATTGCATTAACCGGCTGAAGTCTAATTGCTTTAATAGCCGGATAAACTGCGCCGAGTACTGTTATGAAAGGGATCAATATAATTATATTCAATATTCCCGCTAAGTTTAAGACAGGATAAATAATAGACCCAATACCGAGAGAACTTAATCCTTCGGCAAAAATTGCCAAATCAATTCCGCCTAATGAAAATGGGTATACAATTGCAGTTCCTAAAATTAATCCAAGCGCCGTACCGAAAACGCCGATGATTAATGCTTCGAGAATTATCATCGTAAAAAGTTTTCCATTTTTCATACCTATTGACATCAACACTCCAAATTCTCTAATTCTCTCGTATACCGTCATCAACATTGTGTTTATTATTCCGAATATTAATGCAAGGCCAATGATAATATTTACAACAACCATCGATTGCTGAGTCATGTCGATTTGTAAAATCAAGAGAGGAAGAATATCTTTATATGAGAGGACTTCGTATTCGGAGTCAAGTTTGCCTGCTATAAGTGAACTGATTTTCGAAGCGTCTTTGTAATCATTTGTTGTGATCCCGTATTCATAAACTTTATCATCAAGCTCCAGCATGTTTTGAATTGTACTAATGTTTGTATAAACATAAGCTTTATCAAACTCGGAATTTGAGGTTGAGAAAATACCTTTGATTCTGAATACTTCGGAACCGATACTGCCGTCAATTCTGTTTGCCATACCTACAACTTTGTCATCGAGTTCAACACCAAGTTCTTCAGCAAGCTTTCCACCGATTACAATTTCGCGCACTCCGTCGGTTAAAAACTCTCCTGTCTTAATCGATTCATCAATTATTGAAATTTTCCTTTCATTTTCCGGATTGACGCCATAGATATAAACTCCGGCTGAATTGGAAGCACTGCTCAATAGTCCGAAAGAAATAACTCTTTTGCTCCAATCTTTTACTCCACTTGTATTTTTAATTGCACTTTCAACCTTTTTGCTATCCGGTATGAAGTTTTTAATATTTTTGTTAGCGGCAAACCCATTTTTGTGAATTTGTATATGCCCGACGTTCAAATCAATTTGGTTGAAAAGCATTTGTCTTGAGAAACCCATCGAGAGAGCATCCATAAAAATTATGGCAATTACTCCCACTACAACCGAACCGAGCACAATTAATGAACGGCGCGAATTTCTCCAAATATTTCTCCAAGCTATTTTTAATAACATATTAATTCCCGATTAAGTATATCTAATTCCTTTAAGTGGTTCTAATTTGTAGGTTTTAACAGCAGGATAAATACTTGATATAATCGATACAATTAAGACCAAACCGGAAACACTGATAAATATTCCAGCGTCAAGCGAGGATTTCATTACCGGCAGAAAACCGTATTCCTCATAAAGAGATGCAAGCTCACCTGAAAAGTAAAACGGGTTTGCAACAATGTAAGCATTAATTGCGTAACCGATTATATCTCCGAGGATAATTCCAACTAAAGTGAGCATCATTGTTTCTATAAATATTAAGGTTACTAATTTTATTTGCCGCATTCCTATTGCAAGTGTAACACCGAATTCATTAAATCTTTCGGTAACCGACATCAACACAGTATTCAAAATACCGAAAGCAACAATTACAACAAGAATAAGTAAAAAGAAAATGCCGCTTACATTATCCAACGCAATAAACTGATCAAGCTCGGGCATTAACTGATGCCAGTTTAACACATCTTCTTTTTCTTCGTCAACATAGTTTTTTAATTCAGTTTGTATTCTCGGCATCACATCAAGTGAATTAAGAGAGACTGCGGTAACTGAAATTTTATTGTACATTGCAAGTAAATCTTGCGACTTTTTTAATCCCATAAAAACAGCCATCGCATCAAATTCGTACGAACCGAGCTTAACTGTGCCTACAATTTTAAACTTCATATTACCGAGAGTACCGTCGTATCCTTGTGCAAGAATAACAACCTCGTCTCCAAGCGCTGCCCCTAAGTTCTGCAGCAACTGATAGCCGACTACTATCTCGTTGGTAGAATCTGTTGAGAAAAATTTTCCTTTATCAAGTCTGTCTAAAATTCTTGTTGTATTTTTTTCTTCATTTGGAATAATTCCAAAGATTGCCGAGCCGAATGAATTATCTTTGTAACTAATCAATCCATCCGCATAAACTCTTCTTGCATAACCGGTAATTTCATTAGTGTTTTGAAGATAGGTTTTAAGTTCTGCACTTAGCTGTATTGTTTTGTTAAGCGAAGGATTTTTTTGATAGTCTTTGGGTTGAATCTGTAGATAACCCGTAAATTGTTCAACCGCATTTTTGATGTTCTCATCATAAGTACCGAGCTGCATACCGCGCATTGCAATTGCAGAAAAAGTTGCAAACGCAATAGCAATAAGCGTTAAAAAAGACCGGCGTTTGTTACGCCAAATATTTCGCCATGCAAGTTTTAAAATTAACTTCACGTTAGTTGCCCCGTTCTAATTCTCTGAATGAGAAAATTCTATCCGGAATATTTATGTCGAATTTCATTGAAAGAAGTTTAAGTGTTGTAGAATGTCCCTCTTTAGCAAAGTTCTGCATAGTCCATTTGGTAGGGATGGTTCGTCCTCCCATTTTTTCTACTTCAGAGAAAGACATATATCTCATTAATTTATCTTTCTCGTCATAGTATTCAACCCGAGCAGGAAGATTATCTTTTTTGCGAACCCAATAAAAAAGTTTTCCCCAAACTACAGGTGCATCCGGCTTTGGTTCCAGCAAAATTTTCCAGCAAAGTTCTCCGTCAATTTCTTCTTCACCGATTATTTTTTGAAAGTAGTCATCCGCGAGATTTGATTCTCTTACCAAATCGTCATTTGTAAAATCGGAACCGTTCCAGGATTGAAGCATCATAGATGGTGGAATCTTTATCGTTGTTTCTGTGTTTTTCAGGTAGTTCCACATTTCATTACCGATTTTTAATGTTTTATTACCGGCTTCTTTAGGGGGAGTCTTAATTATTATTAATGCTTTTTTGTTGCCTACGTACCATGCCTCCATTGTCAACTCACGTGTATAATCCGGAGTTGTAACCGTCATTTTCATTTCGCCGTGAGCGCTTTCTCCTTTAATCGCGTCTTCTGCTTGGGAGATTATTTCTTCGGCAGTTTGTGCAAAAAGAAAACCGGGGATGATAAGCAATGCCATAATTATTTTTTTCATATCCGTCTCATTTAATAATTGACTAAACGTTCAGTCAAAAATTATAATAAATATTCTCACTTGTCAAGTATTTTTTAATAAATATTCCGAATTGACAATTACCCGGCAAAAAATTAACTTTGACTGAACAATCACTCAATCAAAAAATGCCCAGAACCCCGGAACAATTCGAAGAAATAAGAGAAAAAACCAAACAGAAAATTCTCGAGCATTCTCTCAGACTTTTTGCAGAGAAGGGGTATCACGGTACGTCTATCAGTGATATCGCAAAAGCTGCGGGAATATCGAAAGGATTAGCTTACAACTATTTTGAAAGTAAAAAGCACTTGGTCGAATCGATATTTGAACAAATACATGAGATAAGCAATCAATTCGAAAAAATGATCGCAGAAATTGATGACCCGTACGAACAATTAAGACAAGCAATTGTTTTTACTTTCGATTATATGAAGCAGAATGAAGAATTCTGGCGATTGTATGTGAGTCTTGCCATGCAGCCTACGGTAATGGACACTGCAAAAAAAATCACTGCCGATTTTGGTAATAGGGTTTTTAAAATGTTTACGGGTGTATTTAGGAAAATCGGCGTACCGAACCCTAAGGCTGAGGCATATATTTTAGCTGGAATAATGGACGGTGTAAGTCTGGAGTATTTTTTTGACAAAGAAAATTATCCGCTTATTTCTGTTAAAAACAAACTGCTTGAAAAGTACAGCAAGGAAGGGTTGAGTAAATTGATGAAGTGATTTACTTTTCTTTGCTCAAATCGGTAATGATATCAAATCGTTTATTTGGTTTTGTACTCAAGCTTACTAATATTGTAAGCAAAGTAGAAATAAAAAATGCCGGCACTAATTCATAGATCATATCTTTCAAGAGATATATTTGATTCCACAAAATTACAGTAAGCATCCCGCTGATAAACCCCGCGGCAACACCGTATTTATTTGTGCGATGCCAGAAGAGTGAAAGTAGCAGCGGGGGACCAAATGCAGCGCCTAATCCACCCCAAGCAAAAAGAACAAGCCAAAAGACCAAATCTTGAGCAACGTAACCGAACACAAAGGCAAACAGAATGATTACAAATATTATGAAACGTGAATAAAGAACTAATTCTTTGTCTGATATTTCTTTACCGGGAGCAATTATTTTTTGATAAATATCCCGCACAATTGCCGAAGCGCTGACGAGCAGCATTGAATCGGCTGTCGACATAATTGCAGCCAGTATTGAAGCTATTATTATTCCGAACAAAATTGGGTGAAGATGAAGTTGAGCTAAGTAAGGAAAAATATTCTCCGGATCACCGTCCGGTAAAAGATTTGTACTTATAAAATATGCTCTTCCCACCAAGCCGATAACCACGGCAGAAACAGCCATAACAATATTCCAAAATGTTCCTACGTAAGCACTGAACCGAAGTTGTTTCGAATTAGTAATTGACATATACCGCACCAAAATATGCGGATTACCGGGGGAACCGAGTCCAATCCCGACAAATCCAATTAATGCACCTGCGCTCAAAGAAAACGGATCGAGATAAAGTGGACTTATTCCATTTAGTTTATGAACAACTTCAGCAACTCCGCCGAAATCAATAACAGCTATAACCGGTAATACAAAAAGAGCAAAAAGCATAAAAACTGCCTGTACTACGTCTGTAACCGAAACGGCTAAAAATCCTCCGAGCAAAGTATAAAGCAATACTATTGCAGCTGTTACTATCACGCCGGTCAAAGGAGTTACATCAAAACTTGTGCTGAAGGCTTTTCCGCCTGCGGCTAACTGTGCGCTTATGTAAGCTGTCATAAACACTACAATAATTATTACCGATAAAATTCTTAGAGTATGTGTGTTATCGTTGTGTCTTGATTCAAAGTAATCCGGTATTGTAAGATCATCGTTTCTCTCGGTTTGTTCGCGTAAACGGGGAGCGGCGTAAATAAACATTAAAAATTCTACAACTATATATCCAAACGCCGCCCAAATTGCAGAAATACCTTTTACATATGCCATACCTGTTAAACCGATTAGCAGCCAACTGCTTCTACCGGATACAACCGCGCTTAAAGCAACGACAAACTTGTTCATCTTTCTTCCGCCGAGGAAGAATTCGCTTAAACCTCGTGATGAAAATTTTGCGCTGAGAATTCCTACTAAAAGAATAATTATTATATACCCTATAAAAGCGTACAGTGTATATTGATTTGCAGTGATTTCGGTTAGTGATGTACTTTCCAATTGCTAATCTAATTGTTCTGAAAAAAGTTTATGTTTCTCTTCATTCGAAAACGATGTATCGGCAAATTTTAATTTGCTCGGTCTATAAGCAATGTAAAGAATCAAAACCAACAAAGCTACAAGCAAATAAATTTGAGCGCCGGTTAGGAAAAATATTACAATGTTTATAATGTTTGCAAAATCAAGTAGCGCAATAATGAGTATGCTTAAATTTCTGTATTTGCTTATTTTATTTGCGATTTGAAGTTTTACGTCAATTTTACTTCTTGCAGTAAATAAGTATTTAGCTAAAAGAATAACGGATGTATTTATAAATAAAACAACGAGAGGTAGAAATTCAAATTTGAGTAGTGAAAAGTCGGCAATATCCATATCTCTTAAGATATAAAATACCAACGCCATCAGTATTTGTGCAGCGAGGACTGAAATAAAAATGAAATCAAGCTGCTTAAAAGATTTTGAAATATCGGTCATTTTTAATCAAGTGAAACGAGCAATAAATTATCCTTTACTTCAACAAATTTAAAATCTATTTCGAGCATTTGCTTTCCGCTTTTAAAACCAACAACCACATCAATAAATTTATGCTCATTTTCCTCGTTTGACGAAACGGACATTATTTCGTACGAATCACTTATATCCAAATACGCTTTGATTTTTTTTGCAATTCGTTCTGCCTGTTCAAAGTCGGTAGATACTTTGGGATTAAGAGGAGTTTTATATTTTTTTGCCGTGTCATTCCCGGTGAAAGCTATTAAAGAACACGCTTCCTTATAATCTTTTAACTTACTTACGGAAAATAAATTTTCAACTGTGTCAGTAACTTTTTCATCTTGAGCAAAAGAAATAAATGAAAAAAAGATTAATAAAATTGTTAATCGTTTCATAGTCCTCTCCATCACAATTATACAATTAAATCAAAAAGTGAAGTGTTTAATTTGTTCACCTTTTGAATCAATATCGGTCATAGCTTCAATCCCGATCTGAAGATGTAGGTCGACATATTGTTTAGTAACCAATTGATCCGACTTCTCGGTTTTGACGCCTTCGGGAATCATCGGCAAATCGGAAACCAGCAATAGAGCGCCGCGTGCAATTTGGTTTCGGTAACCGGCTACAAACAATGTTGCTGTTTCCATATCAATTGCAATTGCCCCGAGGTTACGCAAGTATTTTTTGAACTTTGTATCCCATTCCCATAACCTTCTGTTTGTAGTATAAATTACACCGGTTCTGTATTCAAGTTTATGCTGTAAGATTTTATCCGAAACAAATTTGTGTAATTTAAAAGAGGGGAGAGCCGGGACTTCTGGACGCATATAATCGTTTGATGTTCCTTCACCTCTAATTGCGGCAATCGGTAAAATGAAATGTCCGAGTTCTGTAGAACGTTTCAATCCGCCGCATTTACCAAGAAATAAAACTCCTTTTGGATTTCTGGCAATCAGTAAATCCATAATTGTTGCTGCATTTGCAGAGCCGATTCCGAAATTAATGATAGACAGTCCTTTCGAATTCGTTGCGGCTTGCATCGGCCTGCCTTCACCGTTAATATTGCAACCGAACATTTCTGCAAATTTTGTGACGTAATTATCAAAATTGGTAAGAAGCATGTAATCCCCGAATTCATCGATTTCCGTACCGGTGTAACGGGGAAGCCAATTTTTTGCAATTTCTAATTTTGTTTTCATTTTTGTTTGGCAAGTTTAGAAAAGAAAAAATTATCTATAAGAATAACTAATTTCGCAAATAAATATCCAAAGGCAGAACCTATCAAAGCACCACCGATAATATCAGCCGGGTAATGAACACCAACATAAATCCTTGAAAGAGCTAATAAAGTCGCTGCAGTAAATAAAGCTGCTTTATATTTTGGAAAGAGCATTGAAAAGAAAACAGCGGCAGCAAAATTATTTACCGCGTGAGAGGATGGAAATGAAAAAGAACCGGTACAGCCTGCTAAAATATTTACATCCGGCAGCTCATTGCATGGTCTTATTCTTCCTATTAAATCTTTTAGGAAAGACGAACTGAACTGATCGGTAACTGTAATCATTACTAAAACCATCACGGCAGAAATTTGTCCGACTCTTCCCCCCTTAAAAATTAGCAACAATATTAAAACAGCATACGTCAAATACCAGTTTTTAACTTCCGTAATAAAAGGGAAGAATTTATCGAACAAAGAATTGGATAATGTGTGGTTCACAAAATAAAAAACGGAAACATCTATTTGATATAAAAAATCAATCATAGGGATTGTAAACTATAAATTTAATTAGTAATTAAGTTACGTTATCTAAAACACTTATTCCAATATATTTAACAAAATGGTTTATAAATAATAATAAAATTTGTTAATTTGGTACTTCAGTAAACTTATGTGAAAAAAATTGTCTGATATTAAAGTCACTTCAGAAAAAACTTATAAATACAGGTACTTTAGGGAAGAAAGCAACCGTTTACTTCTCGCTCCGTTTAGGGCATTGGCTAAATTTACCGCAGTTGCCGGTTTGTTTGCTCTCATTTTTGAAGTACGTTATTTTGAAGAGCATTCCGTCGAAGTCTATTTAGCAAGATTAGGTGCAATATTAGTTGCCTTTATTCTATTGGTTGTATCCAACAGTAAGTTCGGGAAAAAGCATCCCGTTGGTTTGGTACATATACTTTTGCTTACCATCATCGGTTCCTTCGGGGTGATGATTTATTTAATTCCCGATACTGTAGTTTTTAACTCGCATATCATTAGTTTAATAATCTTTACGGCTGCGCTTTTCTTAAGTTGGGAAGTTACAAACCAAATAATTGTTGCAATTTACTATAATATAGTTTTTGCCGGTTCCATTCTGTTGACCGATAGATCTGTTTATGCAATGCCTAATATGTTTGAATCGGTATTGCTTGTTTTGTTTATCAGTGCAATGGCTGTAGCGGCAAGTTCTATTAATTATAAACTTAGACGCGAAGCCGTATTCAAAACATTTGAAGTAGCAGCATCCGAGAAAAGGTTTAGAAACATTTTTGAAAATTCCGCTGAAGGTATTTACCAATCGACTATTGACGGAAGATTCATAATAGTAAATCCCGCAATGGTTAAAATGCTTGGTTACAAAACCGAAGAAGAATTAAAAGCCCTCAATATCGAAAAAGACGTATACAAAAATGAAGCCGACCGTCAAACTCTAATAAAACTACTCTCAAAGCAAGGTAAAGTAAAAAATTACAGACTCGTGCTTAAAAAGAAAGACGCATCTCACATTGTTGTTAAAGCCAACGTAAGATTAATAACCGATGATGACGGAAATCCGCTTTATTATGAAGGAAGTATACAAGATATAACTCAGCAGGTTCAAGCAGAATATGACAGGCAGAAAGCACTCGATGCATTGAAGATGGAAAAACTAAAAGCCGATCAAGCTGCATCCAAAGCTATTGAAGAAAGTAATTTTAAGACGCGCTTTCTCGCAAATATGAGTCACGAAATTAGAACACCGATGAATTCAATTCTCGGTTACCTCGATTTAATCGAGAATAATTTGTATGAAGATAAAGAAGAACTTAACACGTTTGCACGAAGCGGTAGAATGTCCGCTCAATCTTTGTTAGATACAATAAACAACATACTTGATCTTTCTAAAATTGAAGCCGGTAAAATGGAACTCGATGAAGTTGAGTTCAGTGTTAAAAAAGAACTTGATAAAGCTGTGTCAATTATCAGTCAAACTGCAAAAGACAAAAACATCAAGCTCGTAGAAGATTACGATGATATGATTCCTCATACATTGTTCGGTGATGCGACACGGTTCCGCCAAATTTTACTTAATCTTCTTTCTAACGCGGTTAAATATACCGATATAGGTCAAATTGATGTTTCTATTGAACTGCAGGATAAAACGGAAGATTTTGTTGTACTAAAAGGTATTGTAAAAGATACGGGGCAAGGGATTGCAAAAGAGAGTTTGAAAATGTTATTCAGACCCTTCTCTCAAATTCATAGTGTGCGTTCCAACAAGCAAGGTACCGGGTTAGGACTGGTGATCTGCAAAGAATTCATAAACCTGATGGGCGGCGATATTAATGTTGACAGCGAAATTGGGAAAGGATCCACTTTCGAGTTTACCGTTCAACTCAGACTTCGTCCTTCTACATTTGAACAAAAATTAGATTATGATAAAATAGCCGAGAAAGACGAACAACCTAAGAAGAAAACGGCTGTTGAAGAAGAGGAAGTTAACGAACAGAATGAGTTTAAGAAAGCTATTGACTTGGCAACAACATACGTAGAAAGTGATAAAAAGAGAATACTATTAGTTGAAGATAATCCCATAAGCCAAAATGTTGAAATGAAACTGTTAAAGAGCGTCGGGTATGAAGTTGACGCTGTTTCTACCGGCGAAGAAGCGGTTAAAGCAGTATCTACCGGAAGATATAACTGTGTGCTGATGGATATTGAAATGCCGGGAATGAATGGCTTAGCGGCAACTCAGCAGATTCGTGATCTTGCGAGTGAAGTGAAAGATATTCCCGTTATTGCTGTTACCGCACACTCAAGTATGAAAGATAGAGAAAAATGTCTTGCCGCGGGTTTGAATGACTATATTGCCAAACCAATCTCTATCAACTTCCTCAAAATGACAATCGATCAGTGGATTAACCAGTATAAGTAAGTTGACTGTTAACTCACATTACTTTGGGTAGTGTAAAAAGTTTTGTGTAAATGGTTAAAGTAGAGGTTGAAGCTAAGCTCCGTTCGGCTGCGCCTCACTCCACTTAGCTTCAACAGACAATCGATTTGTAATAATCGATAAAAAATCACAAATTCTTTAACCATTTGAAAGGAGCACAAAATGAATCTCACCGATGAGATGATTGAGCAGCTTAAAGCTGATCCCTCCAAAGCAAAAAACTACGATGATTTGATGGGCAAAGACGGAGCAATAAAAAAGCTCATCTCAAAAACTCTTGAGCAAATGCTTGAGGGAGAGCTCACCGAACATCTCGGATATGAGCGATACTCACCCGATGGAAAAAACACAGGCAACAGCAGAAATAGCCTGCCCGCCAATCTTTAAGGCGGGGTAAAACTCACAAAACTCTGAAAAACGATAATGGAGAAATAGAACTTACCGTTCCTCGAGATCGCAACGGGGAGTTTTGGCGTAGGCATCCCTTTGTATATAGAAAAGAAAGTCAAGAG